>Ga0067045_1002854_pt1 | contig 40495 bp, 35 predicted proteins | sample TerdegcTABiofilm_FD_59184 | JGI IMG/M metagenome (GOLD analysis project Ga0067045, IMG submission 59184) | Combined Assembly of (Gp0054472, Gp0054536) Wastewater bioreactor microbial communities from Singapore -Terephthalate degrading... | reverse complement strand
GTAAGAATAAGGGTTTTTGGTAGTTCGATAAGGGTGTGGGTGGATGATAATCTTTATATTGATTTTACTGATGAGACTTATCATACGGGGTATTTTGGGGTAAATGTTTTTGGAGTAGGGGCGCGGTTTGATAATCTAAAAATTTCTGGCATACCGGTGGAGAATGAGATATATTATGTACGTGACGGAGAGGGGAACGTGATTGCTGAGTATGATGGATTAGGGAATCTGATCGCTGAGTACGTGTATGGAAACAACCAGCGAATTGCTAAAATCAATCCTGATGGAGCGATCGATTATTATTTAAATGATCATCTGGGTTCTGCTCGAACTATGGTTAGTTCCGGCTGGAGTGCTAACTACTATCCATTTGGAGAGATAGCTTCTCAGACCGGTTCCCCGGAGGATACCCGGTTTGATTTTACCGGTCAGGAGCGAGATCGAGGGACTGGTTTACTGTACTTTGGGGCAAGGTATTTGGATCCGGGGATTGGGAGATGGTTGAGTGTGGATTTGCATTCTGATTCATATCCTTCATTAACTCCGTATCATTATGTTGGGAATAATCCTCTAACTTTTATCGATCCTACAGGAATGGATAGTGCAGATACAAAAAGTGACGAGAATCAAGATGAACAAAATAGTAATAATAATGACTATGAGAATACCCGAACCATTAAAGACAAAGATGTAGCCAAAATTATCGAATTTTTGGATATGCATAATTTAAAATATCTGTTAAATATTGATAAAGAACAAGGTATAATATCCATCTCAATCAGTGGCGCAATTGCAGTGGCAATGGTAGGTGCTAACTTTGAAATCGGGCAATTTTTAACATTTGATGGACAGACTAATAATTATGTAAAACTAGGACCTTCAGTAGGATTGGGCATTTCAGTAGGGGCTGAAATAGGTTATCAAAAGATGTCACTTATGCAATTTTCAGATTCATCCGGTGGTGAGATTGAAACGGGTTATAAAATTGGTGGTTTTGGATTTTCTATATTAGGATTATTTCAAGATTTGAGTATTTATAAGGAGGCTCAATTTAAAGGTTTACAAATGAATATTGGAATTGGTGGAGGTATATTAGTAAATTTACAACCAGTTACTTTAATTGGACCTCCTGGCATACCAGGGTATTTACCTGGAAGTAATTTAAGAAAATAAAAAGATGAAATTAAAATGATATTTTATTTATACTTGGTTTGGTTTTTATTGGGCGTTTCTGGCTTTATTTTAAGTCTGTTAGCAATAAACAATTTAAAAGATGAATATAAAGACAAAAAGTATGAAATCTATTTTAAGGGCATTTTTACTGGAACAAAATTTTTCAATAAAAAAGGAAAAATATATATGAAAATATTATATGGGATAATGTTTTTAGGCTTCTTGATAATGATATTTTATGCTATATCATTTCATTAAATACCTACGTTAAGAAAGAGAAATATTTTAACCCAGATTGAGCAATAGGCTAAAGATTTTATTGTGTAATCTGGGTTTATTTAATTTTTTAACAAATAAATTAGGAAACAGAATAGAATTATGATAATTAAAATAATCAAGATAATTTTTTTAATGATTACTATCATTTTTTAACTGATTTTGTAATTCACTATTTGATCGGGATTGAGAATGCTCTAATAAGAGGATTTTTTCGCGTTGCACCAACTGTATTAGATTTATTTATTGGTAACATTTTAATTATTAAATTTCGAATCATAAAGACATGATTCTTTAAAAAAATGAAGTAATAATTATCTTTAAACTATAAAGTTAATTATATTTTCAAATTTTTAATACATACTATATCAAATGCAAACGTGATTGCCGAATATAATGGATTGGGAAATTTAGTGGCTGAGTATGTGTATGGAAACAACCAGCGAATTGCTAAAATCAATCCTGATGGAGTGATCGATTATTATTTAAATGATGATCCCGCAAAAGCGGGACAGGTTCCAGGTTCTGCCCGGACCATGGTTAGTTCCGGCTGGAGTGCCAACTATGCCGAAGGCATCCCTTTTTGGGACTATCCATTTGGAGAGATAGCTTCTCAGACCGGTTCCCCGGAGGATACCCGGTTTGATTTTACCGGTCAGGAGCGGGATTGAGGTACTAGTTTAAAATATCCCCATGCTGAAGAAGAAAATAGATTTTGAATTCAAGTTTTTACTTTTGTATAAAAATAAGACTTGATTTTCAGCTCACTAAATATTTCCACTCCCTATCCAGGATGAAATAAATTTTTTTTATTGCTTCAGATTAATTTTGTTGGTTAGTATGAAGCTATATTTTTTTCTTAACATCTTTTGAACTAAAAGTGAGCCATAGAAAGTAATTTTGGTCTTGGTGAACATGACTATCAGATAAATGGGAAGTAAATATTTCTTATGACCTTTATTTTACGCTTTCTACATTTATTAAATGACACACTTGGTCCTCCACCCAATTGGAAAATTCCAGCAATTATTTTCAGCGGAATCCTGGTAGGAATGATTCTGCTTATCTTGCATATCGCCAACGCCACTTCTTATTTATCTGATAAACCAGAAACCTGCATGAATTGTCATGTTATGGCACCACAGTACGCCACCTGGCAACGGGGGAGTCATGGGCGAGTGGCAGTATGCAACGATTGTCATGTACCACAGGATAATGTGTTGAGGAAATATTTTTTTAAAGCCAGCGATGGGGCACGACATTCTTTTGTGTTTACTTTCCGGTTGGAACCACAAGTCATTCAGGTAAAATCTGCCGGGATAGCCGTGATTCAGGAAAATTGTATCCGCTGCCATTCTTACCTGGTGCAAGACGTTTCATCTGGGAAAGTAACCCTGACCAGTTCTCGCCATGGTGCAGGAAAGCTTTGCTGGGAATGTCACCGGGAAACACCACATGGGCGGGTGAACAGCCTGGCGTCCGTTCCGTATTCAAGAGTGCCCCGTTTAAAGCCGGTGATTTCTGAATGGCTTCAACCACCTCTATCATCTAAACCTAATGGTCAATAATTAGTGGAGTAAAAGATGAAGACTATTTCAGAATTGGTTCGCCATAAACCATGGTTGGGTTGGGTATTGTTTCTAGCTACTCTGCTGCTGGTTTTTCTAGTTGGATTGTTTGGATCATCAATTATTGAGAGACGTCAGGAAGCTGCTTTACGTTTCCAATTACTGAAACCCATTGCCGAGTGGGAGCCACGTAACGAGAAATGGGGCGAAAACTTCCCCCGTGAATATGAAACCTATCGCCAGACCCTGGACACAACTTTTAAAAGCAAATATGGTGGTTCCGTTATGCGGGATTTATTAAAGGAATCCCCTTATACAGTAATTTTATGGGCAGGTTACTCTTTTTCTCGGGATTACAATCAAGCTAGAGGGCATTATTATGCTATCAAAGACATTCGCTCTACATTACGAACCGCTGTCCCACAGCCAGCTACCTGTTGGTCCTGTAAAAGCACGGATGTACCACGCCTGATGAATGGGATGGGAGTAGCCGAATTTTATCGTAAACCCTGGGATTCACTAGGATCTGAGATAACTAATAACATCGGTTGTCAGGATTGTCATGATCCAAAAACATTGGATTTGCGAATTACCCGACCCGCACTCATAGAAGCTTTTCAAAGACAGGGAAACGATATCCGACAAGCTACTCATCAGGAAATGCGTTCTCTGGTCTGTGCTCAATGCCACGTAGAGTACTATTTTAAAGGAAAAAAAGAAAATTATCTCACGTTTCCATGGGATAATGGATTTACGGTAGAGGCAATGGAAGCCTACTATGATCACTATCAGCATTATGATTTTATCCATCAATTGAGCCGCACACCGATTTTAAAGGCTCAGCATCCTGATTATGAAGTTTATCGCACTGGTATTCATGCCGAGAGGGGTGTGTCATGTTCAGATTGCCATATGCCTTACCGCAGTGAGGGCGGAGTCAAATTTACGGATCATAAAATCCAGAGCCCATTAAATAACATTGCCAACTCCTGCCAGGTGTGTCACCGTGAAAGCGAAAAGACTTTGATGCAAAATGTGAATGATCGACAGGATAAAATCCAGGAGCTTAAACATCAAGCAGAAGAAATACTGGCCATCTCCCATATTGAAGCAAAATTTGCATGGGACAACGGGGCAACCGAAGAACAAATGCAGCCGGTATTGTCTCTGATCCGGAAGGCGCAATGGCGCTGGGATTGGGTAGCGGCTGCTAATGCCGTAGGATTTCATTCGCCGCTGGAAGCTGCCCGGGTGTTAGGTGCTTCTATTAATCTGGCTCAACAGGCGCGGATGGAAATTGTTCGGATTTTAGCCACACATGGAATAACTACTTCAGTTCCCTTACCGGATATTTCCAGTAAAGAAAAAGCACAACAATACATTGGATTGCCCATGGAGAACCTGCGAAAAGAGAAGCAGGATTTCCTGAAAAATGTGGTTCCACTCTGGGATGAAGCCGCTCGACTCCGCCAGGCAAAACTTCCAGACTAGTTTGCCATTATTTCAATCGATGGTAATGAAAAATGGAATCAGAATTGATGATAAAACAACCAGAGCTATTTAACCTGGAAGATCACGTAATCCGTTTGCTTCAGATCCTGCGGTGTAAGTGGGCTTTATTTTAAATGATGATTTTCCCGTGTTCCCGTGGTAATTCGGTCATTTTTAATAAAAATCTTATTTTTGCTTTGGACCATCCCACACCTACCTTCGTTTCTGATAAATAAGCGAAGAGATCTGATTTTGCTCTATTCTTTTTAGGAAAAACTCAACTGGTGCAAAGCTGGATATGAATCATTGAAGAAAGCTTCAGTCATTGGATCAATTAATGATATATTCTAACGACTGGATAAACCATTTCCTCATTTTTTAATTCCTCACAGGATAACCGGATGATTATAATTGATGAGGAGCCTATTGCATCTTTTAGTAAATCTGTTTTCGATAATACTTCTTTAAATTTATCTTGTCAATTCGGTTATGCGGTCAAAATAAAATTGCAAATGGCAGTGCTTTTGGTGATAAAGATCGATTTCACTCATCGCTTCGACGGTGTAAAAAAGCCATATTTTCTCGGATTATAAAAACTGAACTGTTGGTAGGCAAAAATATTCGATGTAGTTCATGGCTGATTTTGTCCCGGAGAGGATTATGAGAACAAGGTTGAAGTGAATCCAATCGCTACGATCTAACGGTGAGTTCCTTTATCAAAAATTCTATCCAGACCGTTTTCCACATTTTTCAGTTGAACCATATCCAATTGATGGAAGTTTCTCATTAGAAATCTTGAATTTAAAAAGTTTAGAAAGATTTCTTTTTTTGTGCTGAGATTATAATTTTCTTCAGTTCTGGGAATACGACTGGTCTGACAGCGATCAGAAAAATTCCCTGGTATTCACGAAGAATTATATCAAATGCTTTGCGAAAACCCAGACCTTTTAATTCCAGCGGACCAAATTCATCCAGCACTAATAGGTCTGCATTCAGGTTGTGGAGTAGCAGTTCATTTCCCAATTCAAATATATCCGGATCGAAAAAATAACCGCCATAAGGTATGCTATCTGATCGACCTAGATTATGATTGGCTAGCAGATAGTGCTTCTCGGTGCTAATATCCTCTAAAAAATATTGATGTTTCTGACCATCAGTTAGTTTTCCACGACTCAGAAATCCGGCAACAGTTAGTTTATTCAGATAAGCTTTCTGAATCAAAAAATCAAGAAATGCGGTCTTGCCAGAATTTTTCGGACCCACAATGAGTACTGGGAATAAGTTTGGTTTTGGCGGATTTTTACCCATTGATTCGTATTCCCAATAAGAATTCTCTTCCGGGCATAGGTATTCCATATTCACTATAGTAAAAAGTATCCAGAAAATTATCCGCACGGATATAGATCGAAAAATGATGAGTGAAATTCAATTCGCATCTACCGTTGAGCACGCTATAATTGTTCAGCTTTTCCCATCTTAAATTATCTGGATTCTGATAATATTGACTGGCAAAATAGCTAAATTCAATCCCCATCTGGAAAGCATGATGAGGTGAGAAATATAATAGTCCATGGAATTGATGAGCGGGTCGATATTCCAGATAGGGCGAGGTTCGGCCTGGTGTTCGATTCTGAGCAGATAAAAATGTATAACTGAGAAAAAATTCAAAGGATTTCCATTTGTTCTGTAAGGTTGCCTCCCATCCTCGTGAAAAAACTTTGCCCAAATTATGATATTGCTGGATCCCATCATCTACCTGAACATTTACAATATGATCTGTGAGATAATTTTGAAAAAGTATGGATTCAACAAAACCTGTAGAATGTTTCCATCGCCAACCAACTTCAAGATTTAATGCTTTTTCATATTTCAAATCCGGATTAGGAATGTTTCTTCCCAGGCGTTCAGAATATAACTCTTTCATAGTTGGAAATCGTGTTTTACGACCCAGAGATCCATGAATTTCCCAGTTTAATGCAGAAAAATACTTCACACTAAACCGGTTATTAATTAAAAATAGTGGATTCCTGGGTGATACATCTTCAGCATTTAGGGGTTGCAAATAATTTCCATCTATTCCAAACAACGCTTTCCAATGCTCATGAAAATTCAGTTCATGCTCGATGCCGGTAGTCATCATACCTGTGGAAAAGCGGTCATATGGAGCAGAGGAATTCGATTTTTCACGGTGAACATCATTCTTATAGGAAATGATTCCCCGTGAAATATGAGTGGGAGACCAATTAACTTGTGGATAAATTATACCACCCGTCGTGTAATCATCATAAATCGAAGTAAATGCATACTTTTTAGATTGAGTGGAATAGGTGTCATCATCATAGGATTCCAATATATTCCGATAGGTATCCAGAAACCAGATGGATCGAATAATGACCTGGTGTGAAAAAATATGTTCTGTATTAAGGCTTAGAACATTTTTTTTCCATTCGGGAAATTTCCAGTATCGTGGGTTTGTCATTAGAGCATTAGGTGGAACATCAATTCGATTATTAATAAAATTCAGATGAGCCCCTATTTTATGAGATGGGTGCAGAGTATATTGGATTTTTAAGTTATAACTATTCTTATGATATGAACTGTTATTGCGTTTGCCTCCATCCTCATTCAACATGACCGGAGCGCCTTCTGGAAGTGAAAATTCCGGTGCTCGGTCTAACGCCATTGAAATGCTATATTTTAATTTCTGAACGGAGCCAGATAAAAGAATGTTCGTGAATATTTCGCCGTGAAGAGAACCTTCCGTCCTCCATTTGTAGGAAAATTGCTTCTCGGGTAAATCGGTAATGATATGGACGGTGCCACCGAGATTGTTCGCCCCGTAGAGTATAGAAGAAACTCCTTTCATGATTCGGATACTTTCAAAATTATCGCCGGCAAATTGAGAGATATCAACCACGCCATCATAAGGGATGGAGATGGGTACGCCATCAAGGTAGACACTCACCTGGCGTTGTTCGAATCCTCGAATCTTAAAGGTCATCTCATTTTTTGTAGATAGGGAAAAATAAAGTCCCGCTACGTGCTGCAGTGCCTCCTGGGCGTTTTTTACATCTAATTTCCGAATCTCAATCGGTGTGATTTCAAAGATAGAAATGGTTTCCACTGCCGGGAGTCGATCAGCCAGAACAACAATTTCGCTGAGCTGGTATTCTGGAATGGAATCGTTTTGCGAATATAAGCTATTAACAGCACTGATAAAAAATATCCAGATCAAGATTGTTATTTTTTTACTCATGAGTTTATTCCACTATCTGTTGGGCATCAAAACAGTTCTGGTCTGAATAAATACAAAGAAACTATTTTTTAAAATGGAAAACTTATTATGCTTTTCATTTTCGTCATCGCACTTGATATCTTCTATTCATAGCCAACCTCCCTGGAAATTTTATCTCTGGAGGAATAAAAAAATCTGAGTTTATCCTTGATGAAAATTTATTGCACAATATTTTCATGAAAATGAAGAGATAGATTTCATGGCAAATGGAGATTCAATATTTTGCAAGCCTTGCTATAGCTTGGAGAAATCATTAGTTGGAAATTTCAGGCTATTCAAGATTAAAATCCGGCTTCCTGCGGCATGGTCTCTAATTCCATTCGGGCCCGATCGGCAAATTTCCCATAATTCTTCAGGAATACCAATTTGGTTGAGCCCGTCGGACCATTGCGGTGTTTGCCAATAATCAATTCTACTATATTTTCCGTGGGAGTCTTTTCCTGATCGTCAAAATGGGTAATGTTGTAGAGTTCGGGCCGATAGACAAACATCACCACATCGGCATCCTGCTCAATGGCACCGGACTCTCGCAAATCGGCCAGGGTGGGGCGTTTCAATTCTCGCATCTCCACGGCTCGCGAAAGTTGAGATAGGGCAATCACCGGTATCTTCAATTCTTTGGCCAGTGTTTTGAGCGAGCGGGAGATATAGGAGATTTCCTGTTGACGGCTTTCAATACCTTTGGGCGCCTCCATCAACTGTAGGTAATCGATGATAATCATCCCTACTTTCTTTTCAGCCGCCATTCGCCGGGCTCGTGCTCGCAGTTTCATAATATCCAGGGCTGGCGTATCGTCAATGTAAATTGGGGCTTCTACTAACCGTCCTATTCGCCGCGATAGTTTGGGCCATTCTGATTCCTTCAATCGCCCGGTTCGCAATCGTTGGGCATCCACCTCTGCTTCCGCGCACAACAATCTTTGCACTAATTGTTGATTGCTCATTTCCAGACTGAAGAATCCTACCGGAACGTTGTGGTCAACGGCGGCATTGCGGGCCAGATTTAAAGCAAAGGCAGTCTTACCCATGGAAGGTCGCCCGGCCAGCACGATAAAATCGGATTTCTGAAAACCGGCCAGGATATTATCCAAATCGCGAAATCCGGACGGCACTCCAATAATTCCTTCCCGGGAGGTCCGGTGCAGACGCTCTAATTCATGAATGGTATCCATGATCAGCGGTTTCACCCATTCATAACTTTTTTGGCGAGTGCTCTGTGAAATTCCCAGCACTTCACTCTCAGCAATATCTAAAATCCTTTCCGCCTCTTCCGCCTCTTCGTAAGCCGATTTAATAATAGAACTGCACACCACAATTAATTGTCGCAAGATGGCCTTTTCGCGAATAATATTGAGATGGTACTCGATGTTTGCCGCGGAGGGTACCATAGCAGCTAATTCCGTTAAATAGTAAGTGCCGCCGATTTCATCTAATTCATTTCTCTTCTTCAGTTCTTCAGATAGGGTAATCACATCTATGGGTTCATTTTTTTCATAGAGCGCAACCATCGCCAGAAAAATTTTACGGTGAGCCTCGCGATAAAAGATAGTCTCATCTATATTTTCCAAAGCGATTCCCACCGCTTCTTTATCTAGCAGCATTGCTCCTAGCACCGATTTTTCTACTTCCAGTGCCTGGGGTGGCACTCGCATTCCCTTGTCCAATAGGTCTTCCGATAAAATCAAATCATTTTTACGTTTACTTCGAGCCATATATACCTTTGTACTTATTTTTGGCGTTGACGAATTTCCTGGTAGGTTTTATTGATGAATTTAAAATCCTCAATGGCCTGATTGAGAAGTCCCATGTTTCGCAAGATGGCAGCCGGATGGTAAGTAACAATCATCGTTACACCTTGATACTGCCAGAGCCTCTCTCGCAGTTGCTTTAAGGCAGCGGTGGTATTCAATAAATTTTGTGCGGCGATCCTGCCCAGCGAAACAATAACCTTCGGTCGAATAAGTTCAATCTGCTTATGCAAATAGGGTATGCATTCCTTTACTTCCGCTGGTTGGGGATCACGATTATTCGGAGGCCGGCACTTTAAAATGTTGGCAATGAACACATCCTCACGATTTATTTTGATATGAGCCAATAGTTTATTTAATAATTGTCCCGCTTTACCGACAAAAGGGATTCCGGTACGGTCTTCATCCGCTCCCGGCGCCTCGCCAATAAACATGATCTCTGCTTTTTCCGATCCATCCCCGAAGACAAACTTGGTCCGGGTATGCCCCAACGGACATTTAGTGCAATCCTTGATCTGCCTCATGAAATTCCATAAAGGAGTATCAGGTTGGTCTTCTAATTTGAAGATTTTTTTACCAACGATCATATCGTCTCTTATTTCTTCAGAATCTGCCACAGCCGTCGAAAACTGTTCAGTCAGTTGTACAATTTTCCTCTCGTCCACAAAAATCTCTTCGCCGTAAATATCCTTATATTCCTGCAGGAAATCGGCAATTTTTTTTAAAATTTCGTCCATACCAAACAAGTAAAAAATTTTTACCTCTGTGAATTTATTATTAACTCTTGAACAGGTAAAGAATTATTTTTGTTTAAGCGGATGTTTGGATTACTCTGGTTTTTCCATAAATTGAAAAATATGAAATGCCACATCAAGTTTAGGCATTTGCGGCAACTTTTTTGAGCACCCATTTTTATGGAAGAGAGTCACAATGTTCGTGTCCGTCTCGAATCCTGCACCCGCTTCGCGGGGATTATTGAGGACAATAAGATCTAAATTTTTTTCAACCAGTTTTTGTTTGGCATATTTTTCAGGTTGATTTGTTTCCACCGCAAATCCGATCAGTATTTGATCTTTTCGCCGACTTTCGCCGACTCTTTGTAAGATATCGATTGTCGGCTTAAGCCTAAGAGTAGTTATATCTGATTTTTTCTTCATTTTATAATCAAGAGGTGCTTCTGGGGTATAATCGGCAATGGCAGCAGCGCTGATATAGAGATCGGTTTGTTTTATCCGCTTTTTTACTTCTTCATACATCTCTTCTGCAGAGCCCACCGAAACGGTTTCAGTTTCGGCCGGTGATGGTAAGTGAACCGGACCATGAATAAGGGTCACCTGCGCACCTCGGGCAAACGCTTCCCATGCTAAGGCAAAACCCATCTTACCCGAAGACTTGTTGCTGATTACTCTTACCGGATCAATAGGCTCTTCTGTCTTCCCGGCAGTGATCAATACTTTTTTCCCTTGCAAATTTTTTGGGGATGGATGAAGGGCTTTATATAAATATTGTATGAGATGGTGGAGTGGTGCCAGTCTTCCTTTTCCGCTATAACCTTCTGCCAGAAAACCTTCTTCAGGAGGACAGATCAAGTAACCTGATTTTTCCAGTGCTTGTATATTACGCTGTAAAATGGGATTGTTCCACATGTGGACATTCATGGCTGGTGCGATGACCATGGGGCAATGGACGGCGGCAGCAATAGTGGTCACCAAATCATCAGCGATTCCAGAATACAGTTTTCCAATGAAATTATAAGAGGCAGGGGCAATAATTACCGCATCCGCCCAATCCGCTAATTGTATATGATGAGTTCCTGTGTATTCTTTTTCAGAAAACATATCGGCACTCACTGGCTGTCTGGAAAGAGTTTCCAGGGTAAGGGGGGTAATAAATTTTTGGGCCGCCCGGGTCATCATCACTCGTACTTCAGCGCCCGCCGTAATCAGATATCTTACCAATTCACAACTCTTATAAGCCGCAATACCACCGGTAATCCCTACTAAAATATGTTTATCCTTAAATCGATTCGTTGGAAGCATGAATTCCCTGCCATTGATGGTTATTGATTATTTGGTAAATTTTTTGAATGGTTTCTTCTAAATTATCATTGATAATATCATAATCAAACAGCCTGGCTTTTGCATACTCCTCAGGCAAACGTTTCAGGCGTTTTTCGATTTCCTGGGGATTATCCGTTTTTCGATGCTGCAATCGTCGCTTTAATTCTTCCAGGGAAGGAGGGCGAATAAAAATAAGGATTGCCTGTGGGAAAATTTTTTTAATCGTTAATGCCCCGTTGACATCAATATCAAATAATACCGAGTAGCCATTTTTTAATAACTTTTCTACTTCAGTCTTTAAAGTGCCATAATAATAGCCATGAACATTCTCATATTCTATAAATTCCTTATTCTTTACGCGGTCGAAAAATTCTTTTTCTGACATGAAATAGTAATCGATTCCATGTACTTCGGATTTTCGTGGTTGACGTGTGGTGGCTGACACGGAAATTTTTAATTCTGGATGGCGGGCAGCCAGCGCTTTACAAATGGTAGTCTTGCCTCCTCCAGAAGGAGAAGAAAGTACGATTAACAATGGTTTGGTAGGTTGTTGTGACATCAAGCTATCAGATATCAATATTAATTTTATTCAACATTTTGTACTTGTTCCCGGATCTTTTCGATCTCTTCCTTCAATCGAACTACCCGATGGGCGATCTCTACCATGGTAGCTTTATTGGAAATAGTATTTGTTTCGCGGTTCATTTCCTGAAGAATGAAATTGAGTTTTTTCCCAATCGGAGATCCAGCTTTTATATCTTCCCGGAATAATTCAATGTGACTTCTCAATCGCACCATCTCCTCCGTAATATCCACCCGGTCAGAAATTAAGGCTAGCTCCAGTTCTAAACGATTTTTATCCAATTTTTCTTCGCTGATCAGCGACAGCAACCGCTGATACATTCTATCAAATTCTGCTTTAGGATTCATCCTGGCATAATCATTGATTTCCTGGCAGAGCCTGTCAATGACGGCGATTCTTTCTTCCAAATCCTTATATAAAAATTGACCTTCCTGATCTCGCATCTTATTCAAATTTTCCAGGGCTTCTGTGGTCAGATCATATACAAAATTGGATAAAGCGTCATCTACCGGCGAAACTTCCTCGAGGGCTATAATATCTTTGAAAGAAAGCAAATGCTCCAGCCGAATGGCAGAACGAATTCCGGCCGCACGTTTCATTTGTTCTAACAGTTTCTTATATGCTTTGATGGAATCGGTTTGAATTTTTAAGCTCTGTACTTCATTATTCAGGGAAGAAAAATTTAGGTTATACATTATTTTTCCCCGACTGATTTTCTGCCGGATGATTTCCTTAATAGCTGATTCCAAATCGCTGAGCATTTTAGGAGTCCGTATGCTGATTTCGAGAAAACGCGAATTCAATGATCGAATTTCACAACTTACTTCAGAATCATTATACGTTCTCTGAACAATAGCAAAACCGGTCATGCTTTTTAATTTGTTCATCGCTCGATCCACAAATATTCATTTTAATTTGTCATCAATTTACGAAAAACTTATAAATGATACAAAATGTATTGCAATTGAAAGAATAACAAGGAGAGAGGGTTGATTAATGAGAAGATGCCCAAAAACCGTGATAAACTAAAGGAGCTCAGCACGGTAAGTAGGTTTTCTTTTAATTGTTTGCTTTGTTTTAAAAGATCCTTTTTTACGACTGGATGTCGCAGGCTTGAATTAAATAAAAAGTCTTTTGAATAATTGTGAAAAAATCCGTACTTAAGCTGTTTGAAGAGATGCTTTTTTCCCAAGAGCAGTCTGGATCATTAAAAACTCTCCCACATTTTCGCTGGTCAGGAGCCCCTCCAATTTTCCTTCTTTCACGATCGGCATAATATGACAATTACAGCTTTGCAGGCGGGAGAGAGCGGATTGCAACATCTCGGAAGCATCAGCGGTTTCAAAATTTTTCTCCATCACTTCGGATACCGGATGATCTGGTCCGTATTTGGCCAGCGCTTTCATCAGTTGATTGCGAGTTAATATCCCGCTCACCTTTCCATTTTCTACCACTGGAAAGTCTTGCTGTGATCCTGCTAGAATATATTCAATAGCTTTCTGGAGAGTATCATGAATGGAAAGGGTGCGAAAATCAGTAATCATCGCATATTTTACCGGGATTCCATCAAATACTGATCTCATTTGGGCCATATGTGCTTCTTGAGCAGCACCAATCCAGACGAACAGGGCAATGAAGATCAAAAAAGGATTTGAAAAAAATCCCCAGAAACCAAAGAGTAAGGCCATCCCTTGCCCGATGGTAGCAGAAATCTGAGTTGCTCGAGTATAGTCCATGCGCATTGCCAGAAGACTTCGCAAAACTCTTCCACCATCCATAGGAAAAGCAGGTAGCATATTAAAAACCACCAAAAAAATATTGACGACCATTAATCGTTCAAAAAAAGAACCGGAGGTCATTGTTAAATTGGAAAGGGGTTCTAAAGCGATGGTCAGATGCAATACGATGAATATAATAGTAGCGATAACAATATTTACCGCTGGACCAGCAATGGCTACCCATAATTCCTGTCGGGGATCGTCCGGCATACGTTCCAGTCGAGCCACTCCTCCAATAGGGAGCAGCGTAATATCGCGGGTTTTAATATCATATTTTTGAGCCATTAATGCATGCCCGAATTCATGTAAAACGACACAAGCAAACAAAGCCAGGACGAATAAGACTCCCTGAAGAGTCATCGCCATATTTTGTCCTTGTGTCCAATGACTGATGGCCACCCATATAATAATCAGTAGAAAAGTGGCATGTATCTTTACCGGAATGCCTTTGTATTCAGCGATTTTAAAGGACCATTTCATTGAAAAGACTCCTGAAAATTTTCTACTCAATTAATATAATGAATTTAATCAAGTTTGTAGTTATAAAATCCGTTTCTTTTGATAATAGTAAAAATAATAAGTTACATTACTTAACAATTTTAGTTGATATGAATTTAATATAATACAGTTACTTTTTTATTTGGTCTTAGCCAGAGTCATTTTTCGTATAGATGGAAGTTGCCACCAGGGGATATGAGGATACTCATGATGTTCCCAGTGATATCCGAAGTGATAACAGCTGAGAAAAGACCAGAATACTTTATAATCGTTGCTGCGAGCCCGATGGTCGTCCTTAAACGGTTCTCCACTCTCATGGTGAGGAAGAAAAGTGCCAAAATAAAATAATTGCACGGTGCTCAATAAAGAAGGAATAATCCAGAACACAATGAGATTACTCACTGGAAGATGAAAAATGTGTAAGAAGAGATTAAAAACAATCGCCATCCCCAGAATCTGTTTTACGGTAAGATAATTCATCATAAATCTAGCATACCAGGCAAAAAAACCGGTATGCCGACCATCGTGGTAATCGGGGTCTTGCTGGCTGGCTGGATATCGATGATGTCCCCAATGCTTCTGGATCAAGCGTTTATAAGATAGCAACGCAAAAAGTATTAATGCCAAACTACCCATAAAATCATTGAATTTCCGATTTTTGGGATATACTGTACCATGCATGGCATCATGAGCGGTAATAAACAGCCCGGTATATAAGAAGGTTTGCCAGGCTATTCCCAATAGGATAAGTATTAAAGGTAGTGTGGAAATATGAATATTTAGCAAGTAAAGAAGACTGCTCAGCCAGATCAGTATAATTATCCAGGCAATAAAAAGGCCTTTTACATCTGAAATTGATGAAAATGGTTTCATCATCGTCTCTTATTTTACATTGACAAGAAGAAAATATATTAATTGAGCAAGATACGCGTGAATACCGACCTTTGACAGTTTTCGGGAAAATATTTTTAACCGTTGACCCATGCCTATCAGGATAAAACTAATGATAAACCAGGCAAGATAATTCTGAAAGGGAATTTTTCCGTCATGCCAGTTCCAATAATTCAATTGCATGGCGGCTGGTTCCATAAAGAAATCGAATAGAGTCATCAACAGTGAAGCAAGGATAATAAAAAGAATCTGATTCTTTATTGAGAGTGCACTGCAGATTTTCTGGGCGAGGGGAATGGAGGATAATAACATAATTAGCCAGGCAAAACCGATCGCCAATGGAACATTACATATAAAGGGTACTAAGTGACTGCCATAATAATAATTTCCAAATATCTTCCCGGTTTTCACACCCAGCCCTTCGATAAACAGTGTAAGTATTAAAACTAAAAACGTCCATCCCAGAAATCGATAAATCATGTGGGGATTATGAGTCGTGTTGATTAGATCGAATTTTAATAACCTCCAGTTCTCCGCAATTAACCAAAAACCCAACACTATGAGCAAAGGAGAAGCTAATAATTTCATCAGATTTTGAAAAAGACCTAAAATGTGCCACAATCCCCCGGCAATGAGGAAAAAATAGAGCAAAAATATTTTCAGTTTTCCCCAATGTAAATTCATTTTCCCAAAATGTTTAATTGGTCTGGCAACTTAATTGTGATGATTTAAGGAATCGTTATCTGCTGTAAAGAGACAGAACTCTTACGAGAACAGTCTGGTGATCCATCCACTCTTTTAATTTTATGACCATTTCCTCAATCATTTGGAAATTAACAATCAGTAATGGCAAAAAATGAATTTTAGAAGAAATGAATACTCCTGCTAAAATTCCGACTGTAACAAAAATGACTGCCTGACTTATTTTATATACATTCATAATAATCTCCAAAGAAATTCATCGAAAAGTGTATTTAATAAATCACATCTAACCTTGCATCGTTAATTTAACGAATACCATTGAGAAAGGCAAGTTGTAAAACGCTTATATCGCTTATTTCGTGTTTAAAAGAATCTGTCGATTTTTCCAGGTAATTTGCCCCTTCTTGGTCTGACGTAAAGAATTCAGCCCGATCAATACCGCCAACATTATTGAGAGCGGATGAAGGATGACACCGTATAAAAAAGAATGTTTAAAGCGAATAGCCAATACCGACCGCCATAAAAGATTTACGATAATGGCTACTAATGCCAGCGTAAAAAACCGCGAAGTGAATAATAGGAGATAAGGCACAACAGCGATCATAATCAAACTGGCTAAAATAATTAAAAACGGAATTGTTTTATGGGATATCAACCCGAAGAAGTTTTTCGAAAAACCTTCCCAGACCTCCCGCATCGAGTGATACATGTGTCCATATACCATGCCAGTACCTGCTGCGGTTAATATCTTTATTCTTGAACGCTTGGCGAGACGACTCAATTCCACATCTTCGACAATTTTGTCATGTACCGCCTGATGTCCTCCAATTTTCTCATACACCTCGCGACGAAAAACAATCCATTGGCCATTCGCAGCAGCGACATGTGGAGATCGCGTATAATAAGTCAACCATAAAGGGAGTAAGGAATAAAGGATCAGGTCAACTATTGGCACAATAAGCTTTTCAAAAAAAGTATACGTAAGTTGTTGCGGAAAAACTGAGAGCATTCCTAAATGATACCGTTGCATCCAACCGACAGTCCGGGAAATTGCTTGCGGTTCATAACGGTTATCTGCATCGGTAAAAATAAGAATCTCTCCCCGCGCATATTGACTTAATTGGTGACAGGCCCAATTTTTCCCAGTCCATCCGTCAGGTAAAGCTTCTCCGGAATGAAAATGAATCTTTGGATCTTGACCTGCCATTGTTTTTACAATTTCAGCGGTATGGTCTGTTGATTCATCATCCAAAACGTGAATTTCAAATGAATGATAATCTTGCTTTAAAAGGCTTTCCAGACAGGTTCTAATTTTCTTTTCCTCATTTCGGGCGGGTATCAAAACAGATCCAAATGGTTGGTCACTTATGGGTTGTTTCCATTTTAAAAAAGGACCAAGAATGGCATTGATACAGGTTATAGTAAGAAGTAAGGATAGTAATGGAAAAATAAAATAATAAAATAACTCGATCACGGTGATGTCCGGTTTCTGCTCATTAATTTACTTTTAAAATGATCCCACTTCTCATTCACAGATTTTGATCCTGATTGTAGAAGAATTCCTTTCGTGCTTGACAAAATTTGATGATGGAGATCAGATAGTAAATCAGTGAAAATTTTTTCCATGTGAGGCAAATCAGGAAAATTTTGTGAATCACATTTTATGGGGTGACCAAAAAGAAAAAAAACTTCAGGACGCTGATCAGCTAAAAATTCAATTCTCATCCCCAGCGGCAATATAGTCAAAGAGCTATTCGAATTTTTAATGATCCATTCATACCCCTTCTTTAATTTTACTGGGCGACTATAAAAAGGAAGCAATTCACCCTGCGGAAAGATACACAAAAGCGGAGCGGGAGAGAGGGGTAGATGTAAAAGGTGGCGGCAATAATGCAACGATTCTAACATTTTTTTCGCGTTGCCGGGATGAATAGAAAACGCTCCGACTTTCGAAAAAAATGGATATTTTTTTAGTTGTTCTTCCAGCATCATCAGGAAAAGAGGACGCTTCAAGATTTTTTCATTGATTATATAAATGAAAAAACCGTCCCACCAGCTGTGGTGGTTTGGAAGCAAAAGTATTGGTTGTTTTAAATCAAGATCGGGAGTGGAACCTAAAAGCTGAATGGAATGAAAAGCCTTCCGCAATAGTCGGTGCAGATAGATCCGAAATAAGAAATGGGCCCATTTTTTATGGCGGACAGCAATCATTCATTCGCCGGATAATATGATGGAGAAGAAAATGATTCCCGGATCACTTCAAGGCGACTCCTGAAAATTTCCTGAATCAGGATAATCATCTTTTTAGCGTGCGGAACGAATACTCTTCCCAGAAAAGGATTATAATCTCGATGTTCTATTTTGCGTAAAATACCATTATAAATTTTACTGGCAGAATAAATGGCAAAACGAGACTCAGGAAGCAGATACTTTATCCCTGGATTGGCTTCATTGTAATACCGCTGTGCTCTATCAACCTGAAATTTAATTAAATTTTTTAATTCATTTGTCATTTGTCCTTGAAATAGGGTGGATTCGTCGACGCCAAATTTCCGCATTTCCTCCAGTGGCAGATAGATACGATTGAGATTTTTATCTTCGTTTATATCTCGTAGAATATTGGTGAGTTGCATCGCAATACCCAATTTTTCGGCGTACTCAAACGCCCGGTCATCCTTATAGCCCAACACATAGGTCATCATCAAGCCGACTACACCGGCTACCCGATAAGCAAAAGTATATAAATCGTCAAAGGTCTGGTAACGGGTGGTCTGAATATCCATCTTCACTCCAGCGATCAGATCCAAAGGATATTTTTTCGGAATATGGAAATGATTAGCCACTGTTATAAAAGATTTCAGAACCGGATGTTCTGATTCACCGCTACGATAGGCAATTTCAATCTCCTGCGCTAAGCAATCGGCTTCCTGGAGTAATTCTTCTTTCGAACGCTGTCGGGGATTATCAATCAAATTGTCGGCGTACCGGCAAAAACCGTATAGAGCATAGGTTGCCCAGCGACGTTCACGCGGTAACATTTTTGCTGAAATGTAAAAGCTTTTAGAAAAATGTTCAGTCAGTAAACGAGCATGTTCAAAAGCAGCTCGGTTTTCATGATTGATGAGCATTTTCATTGCTATTTTCCCTCAATTCTTTTCTCTAACATTTTAACGTAGATCCGCCAAAACCACTTTTTCAGTTGTTTCAGCCGTTAACAATACTCCCGGAACTCCCGCCCCTGGATGAGTGCTTGCCCCCACCAGATATAACTTTTTTATATCCTCACTTCGATTATGTGGTCGAAAAACTGCTGTTTGAGTCAGTCGTGGTTCAACACCCCAGGCACTACCCAGATGATTATTTCGAATTCTCTGGAAATCAAGGGGTGTAAAAGTTTCTATCACCTCAATATTTTTTTGTAGATCCGTCAGACCAAAATCATTTTCCAGAAAATGCAGGACTTTTTTGGTGAAAGGTTCTGTCATTGTTTTCCAATCGATATTTCCTTTCAGATTTGCTACCGGGATTAGCACATACATGCTTTCACTTCCCGGTGGGGCCATACTTTGATCGGTGCGGGTCGGAACATGCAGGTACATGGAAAAATCATCCGGCAAAATCTTCCGATCGAAAATATCTTTGACTAATTCTTTATAGCGCCGGGACAAAATCAGGGTGTGATGAAGCAGTTGGGGATAAACTTTTTTCACTCCAAGATATAATAAGTATGCACTCATGGAATAAGCAATTTTACCCAGTTTCCGGTCGTTCCATTTTTTTCGATAATCTACCGGAACCAGTTTTCCATATGTATGAGCAAAATCGGCGTTTGAAATGACTGCTGTAGCCGGATAAAAACTTCCCTGAGAGACGACACCTTTTACTACTCCGTTTGTTATTTTTATTTCTTGCACTTCACTGTTGACTAAAATTTTGCCACCTATTTCCAAAAATACTTTTTCTAGCGCCTGCACCAGACTATACATCCCGCCCCGAGTAAACCATACTCCTCCTGTTTTTTCTAAGTATGGAATCATTTGGTACACCGCAGGGGCGCGAAAGGGGCTTCCTCCGATGAAAAGCGGATGGAAAGAAAAACAAAATTGATGACGAGGATCTTTAAAATATTTTTTGGCAAAATAAAAAGCGGGGACCAGAGCATTTAGTTTTAACGCTTGAGGTAAAAATTTGATCATGGTGCCCCAATCACTGAATGGCTTAGAACCTAATCCATCAATGATGACTGCCTTATAAAGCATTGACGCTTTTTCCATGAAGCGGTCATAGTTCTCGGCATCTTTCGGATTAAATTTTTCCATCTGCGATTTCATAAATTCTGCATTACCTGAATAGTCCAGGTAACTCTTATCATGAAAGTAAATTCGATAAAATGGTTCAAGGGGAATAAGGTTCAGATAATCTTCCATTTTTTTTCCGGCACTGAGAAAAACTTTCTGGATAATATCCGGTGCGGTAATCAGAGAAGGACCCATGTCGAAAGTATAACCGTTTTTCTTCATTTGATAGGCGTGGCCACCCACCCGGGAGTTTTTTTCCATGATAATGACTTCGAAGCCTTTCGCCTGTAAACGAATGGCAACTGCCAGTCCGCCAAATCCAGAGCCAATTACAATGATCTTTTTTGCCATTACTTTTTCTCTTTAACTTTTTCTAATTCATCCACCTAATTTTCTGTGAAATAACCATTTTTTATGAATGTTGGTATTTTTGTATTCTGATCGTTTCCAATGAAACTCGAGGAAAATGATCCATTGAGACACCTGCTTGCTCTGCGATTAATTCCGCTGCCATTTTCCCTGACAACAAAACTAAAGGAATACCCCCACCGGGATGGACTGAACCACTGGCAAAATATAATCCCTGAATAAGACGACTGCGATTGGCCGGTCGGCGAAATGCCATCATTCGTGAATTCGAGGATAATCCATAAATACTGCCTCGGTTACTGCCATATAACGTATAAAAATCTAGAGGTGTGATGCATTTTTCAGACTGTATGTTCTGAGAAACATCCAATCCAAACCGTTTTAATTTCTGTAGGACGATCTCTCGAATTTTATCCTTTTCAGAATTCCAGTTTTGGCCAGGTGTAAGATATGGCATATTTAAAAGCACAAACCAATTTTCGCTGTTGGCTGGTGAATGATCGGCGTCGCTTTTACTGGTGATGGCAATATAAATTGTGGGATCATCCGGTACTTTGAGATCAGAAAAAAGGTGCCGGAACTCTTCACCGTAATCTGCTGAAAAAAGAATATTATGATGAGAAAGAAGAGGGAACGATCTATTCATTGCCCACAAAAAAACTAATCCGGAAAGGGAAGGCTCCAGGGTGTTTAATTTCTTTTGGTACCGATTAAATCCCGGCACTAAGGTATTAAAAGTCTCAACAACATCTGTGCCACACAGAACAAAATCAGCCGGAATAAATTCATTCTGAACTAGTATCCCGTTGATCCTGTGATGGTCATGCTTGACCTTATTAACTTTACAGGACGTATGAATCTCAACTCCTAAATTGATGGCGACTTTTTCCAAGCCTTCTACCAGACGGTACATTCCTCCCTTAATATAATAACCTCCCATTCCATTTTCTACATAAGAGATAATATTTAAAGTAGCGGGTGCTTTAAATGGGTTGGATCCATTGTAAGTGGCAAAACGATCAAAAAGCTGAATTAATCGCTGATCAGTAAAAAATCTGGAAATGGATTGATGCATCGTTCGCCAGGGATCAATGTGATAGAATTTCAAGAGGTATCGAAAATGAGCAGGTGTGAGTAACTTTCTTAATTCATGGATTGGATTATATAAAAACACTTCAGCAGCGGCATCGTAAATTTTACCTGCATAGCGTAGAAAATTAAAGTAGGCGGCCGTCTGTGTTGGATTGAATGAATCTAACGTTGCTCTCATTTTTTCCTTATTGGCACTAATTTCCAGCTGGGTCTGGTCGGTAAAAAAATAGCGGCACAGCGGTTCTAAGCTGGTTAAAGACAGATAATTGGAGACATTCAATCCAGCAAATTCAAATAATTCATCGACAATCCAGGGCATAGTTAATAAAGAAGGACCAGTATCCCAACGAAAACCACCGTCCTTATATTCACCCATTTTCCCACCCAGCCGAGGATTTTGTTCAAATAATTTTACCGTAAAGCCCAGGCGGGCTAAACGAATCGCCGCACTGAGTGATCCCAGTCCACCTCCAATAACCAGTACTGTCTTTTTAACCATCCGTTATCTCTTAAATTTTTCAAATAAAATTGTATTTGAGAGTATCAAACTATAACCATAGACAAAATCTTCAATCGGAATGGTTATAATTCGCCAGTTCAGTTGATATGCTTCATTGTATAACACAATGGGTCGTCCTGTCAAATAACCATTGAAAATCAAATTCAGCAAGGTGACGATACCCAGATACACATAGGTATTCTTTCTTAAAAAAATCTGAGTCTTTAGGTTTAAATCCATAATTCCGGTTATACTTAGAGCGATAATGGCCAGGCCGGTGTATTCTTTACCTAAATAGAAAAGTATGATACCCGGAATAGCCAAGCCAATAATTATTTTCTGGATGGGCAGCTGTTTCAGGTTGACAGGATTTCCTATTTTTTTCGAGAATATTTCCCAGATGAATAGAACTGAAAAAGGTACGGTGATGAAGAATAACCATTCTTCCAGAGGCAAACCCAGTAATTGAAAATTTAATGTGTAATTGGAGTTAAACCACCAGTGGCGATGATTCACGCTTATATCCCAGATAATAAAAGGGATCCCTACCATGACAATTGCTTTAAAGGCATATTTCCATTGAGAAAAATAGTGAACGCTCTTTTCGAAACTGAGAAGAAGGGGCCCAAGGGAAATGATCAGGTTCAATATTAAGTATTCTATCTTCATGAGCTTAATTTATCTTCACGCTATGTGAAAGTAAAAAGTGAATAATCTAATTAATTAGAACATTAGATTATTTGAAACCGTTACAAGTTACAAATAAAATCCTTATAAAACAATTAAAATAGCTCATATCGCTCATTATCATTGTTTTTCTTGTTTTAATTTCTTATATTTCAAATCAAATAAGGATGAGAAAGATGAAAAGTAAAATTCAGTATTACAATAGCGAAGAAGCCGCTAAAATTTTGGGGGTGAATGTATCGACAATCAAACGCTGGACGGATGAGGGTAAATTACCCTGCATAAAGACTGTCGGTGGGCATCGTAAGTTTTTAATGGAGCATCTGGCAGATTTTCTATCGTCTCACAGGAAGAAAACTGAAAAACTGAATTTATTTCCGATTGAATCGACCGCTGATCTTCGCATAAGTCAACATATAGTTAAAGGAGATTTCCATTATCTGCGAGATTTAATTCTGAAAAATGCTCTATCCGCTAACACCGATAAAATTCAACAGATATTGAACGGGCTTTACCTCAGTCAGTACCCACTCTATCAAATTTATGATCACTTACTTACTCCTGTGCTGTATGAGATAGGTGAAAGGTGGGCCAAAGGTGAAATTGCTATTGCTGAAGAACATATGGCCACCCAGGCTATCACGGATGCTATCATCCGCTTGCAGGGAATAATTCATTTGCCGCGAAAAAAAGTAGGGAAAGCTCTTTGCTTGAATTTTACTAAAGAATACCATTCCCTGGCTTTGAAAATGGTTCACCATCTTTTAGAGTTGCGAGGATTTAAGGTGTTTTTTGCCGGACAAAATACTCCCCTGCAGCAAATAGAAAATATATTTGATACATATCATCCCGATCGAGTCTATGTTTCAGGTACTATAGTAGAAAACAAGAAAGAAATGCAGGATGAATTTAAAAAGTTCGCTGATCTCTGCCGGAAGTATAAAGCAAAGTTATTTGTCGGTGGAAGGGCCTTTGATCAGATTCCTATAGATCATCCGGCCGTGGAAAGACGGCTAATCAGTTTTCAGGATGTGTTCAATTATTAATTCAGAACTTCTACATCATTTCAAAATGACGGTGTACTGCTATTTTAGAAAGGGGAAGAAATGAAATATAAAAATCAAAATTATTTAATCATTGGTGGGAGTAGAGGAATTGGTTGGGAAGTCGTTCAGCGTTTAGTCAAAGAGGGAGCGCAGGTCTATGTGGCGTGCCGTACAAAACATTCTGAATTTGATCATCTCTCTGTAAAATACTTACCGCTTGATATCACCCAGGATGATCTGTCAGAACTACAAAAATTTATTCCCCCCAGCTTGCATGGAGTCGCTTATTGTCCAGGCACTATAAACCTGAGACCGTTTAGTGCCCTGAAAATTTCTGATTTTATGTATGATTTCTCTGTGAATGTAGTTGGCGCGGTAAAAGTGTTACAGAATGTGTTGCCGGCTTTAAAAAAGAGTCAAACGGGTTCAGTCGTTTTTTATAGCACAGTCGCTACCAGGATTGGCTTAAGTTATCATGCTTCGATTGCTACCGCCAAGTCCGCTTTAGAAGGATTGGCTAAATCGTTAGCCGCAGAATATGCCGGCGCTCAAATTCGATTCAATGTTGTTGCTCCTTCGCTAACCAATACCACTTTAGCTGGGAATCTTTTATCTACCGCTGAAAAACAACTGGCTGCATCCGAAAGGCATCCTCTAAAACGTTTTGGGCAACCAGCCGATATAGCGGAATTGACCGTATTCTTATTGACCCCATCATCCAATTGGATTACCGGTCAGATTATCGCTGTGGATGGAGGACTATCCGCCGCGCGATTATTTTAATTTTTTGAGTTTTTTAGTATGAAAACAAAGAATGTCATTATTATTGGGGGAGGATTAGCCGGTCTGGCCTGTGCATGTCAGCTACAGAAACGAAACATAGATTTTTTGCTGCTGGAAGCTGAGGATACTCTGGGTGGTCGTGTGAAAACTGATTCTTTTAAGGGTTTTTTACTCGATCATGGATTTCAGGTTCTTCAGACAAATTACCCCGAGCTGCATAATTTCATTGATCTAAATCAATTAAAGCTGAGATATTTTCGTGCTGGTGCCATAATCTGGACCGGAAGAAAGTTTATTAAAATTGTTGATCCTTTATCGGATTGGAAAGGAGGTCTATCAACGGCTTTCTCAAGAGTGGGTAGCTTTCGAGATAAAATAAAAATTTTGCAATTGCGTCGGCAGTTACAAAAAAAGTCGTTAACCGAAATTCTTTCCTGTTTTTCAGACCGGAAAACAATTGACTATTTGAAAGATTTTGGTTTTTCGGATCGGATCTTGAAGTTTTTTTTCATTCCATTTTTGCGAGGAGTATTTTTAGAGGAAGAGCTTTCTACTTCCCATAAAAAATTTGAATTTGTTTTCAAAATGTTTTCGGAAAGTCAGGCAGCACTTCCAGAACAGGGTATGAAATTCCTGGTTGATAAATTCGTCCAAAACATTCCTTCAGAAAAGATACAGTTGAATTCAAAAGTTATTCGGATTGATAAAAATGAGGTTTTTCTTGAACATGAGTCATTAGAAAGTGATCACGTTGTTCTGGCAGTCGATGCCGAGGAAGCCGCTCGTCTGATAGGGAGAGAGAGCGATACTACTTATCATTCGGTAACCTGTTTATACTACCAGGCTCCCTCCGCTCCCATACCGGGACCTTTCTTAATCTTAAATGGAGCCGGTAGGACCAGTATAAACAACATCTGTTTTCCAACGGAAATAAATAAATCTTATGGACCGACGGGCTCAACTCTGGTATCGGTTACACTGCTGGGAGTACCTGATCTGAATGATAATGAACTGGAATATATGGTTTATAGTGATTTACGTGATTGGTTTGGATCACGGGTTGATGAATGGGATTTACTCAGAATTTACAGGATCAAAAAAGCAATTCCGCGACAGGATAAAATTGATTTCTCGCAACTAGAGTCCTCACCGTATATTTTATGTGGTGATTATCTGGATATTGCTTCCATAAATGGCGCCCTGGCTTCGGGACGCAGAGCAGCGGAGAAAATTATTTCTAATGATTAAGATTCGTGTGACGTAACAAAGTATATTTTTGTAAAGGCTTACTTTTTGTAAAATACATGAGTGATGATATTTAAATCAGCAAAATATTTTTCAGAACATTATACTATAGAACTGAATTAATTGGATGAGAAAAATAATTATTATATTCCGTTAATATCCTATACTGTATTTATTCGTTATGACTCCTACATAAATCTTTCAATTCTCATCCATTCTTGATATATTAATTTTCCATAGCAGAGATTGTCGCCGAGAAATCGATTAAGTGACCAGATTTCTGTGATTTGGTCATTAAATAAAATCGATTATAAAGATTCGGTTCAATTTGCAGAGGAATTCTTTCTATAACTTCTATACCAAATTGTTCTAATCCTTTTATTTTATTAGGATTATTGGTCAAAAGCTTTACCGAATTCACTCCCAGTTCTTTAAGAATAGCAGCCGCGATATCATATTGACGCAAATCGTCTGGGAAACCCAGAATATGATTCGCCTGCACAGTGTCATATCCTTGTTCTTGCAGGGCATAGGCGCGTATCTTATTTCCCAATCCAATGCCTCTTCCTTCCTGACGCAAATACAGAACAATTCCTCGGCCTTTCTGAGAGATATATTGCAGGGCCTGTTGTAGCTGTTCACGGCAATCACATTTCAAAGAACCTAAGACTTCGCTGGTCAAACATTCGGAATGCAACCTGACCAAAACATTTTCTCCATCACTGACATCACCTTTGACGATGGCTAAATGTTCTTTGTCATCCATATTATTGTGAAAAACAAAGACCTTAAAATTCCCATATTGGGTGGGTAAATTTGTCTGTGAATATGCCCATACCTTGAGATCGTTTATAGTAGACATAATATTTCCTTTCTTTTTATATAAGCGTTTTGAGCGATTTAAATATATGGTTATAGATAGTCATTGTCAAGAGAAAAAAGTAAAATTTAGAAAATAATTCATTTCATAGTCATCTAAATGATGTGAATTATTATTCCTTGAATCATTTGATGTAATCGGTGTGATAAAAATCTCTTGCAACCAGATTTACTTATATCCTAATTTATGACAGTTTAATAGAATGGAATAAGTCTTAACTCATAAACTGCAAATCTCTTTTAACTTCTCAAGAACAAAAAAATTGAGAAGAAAATTCGTAGTCAATAATTTGTCATAAAAAATTGTGCTTTTCTTTTTTCGATAACGGTCAGCTGGCACTAAAAATTACAAAATTAAGTATTAGTGGCGCGGGAATTTTTTTTATAAGAATTATATGTCAAAAGAAAAATATATCATTGCTCATGACATTGGTACCAGTGCGGAAAAAGCAGTTTTAGTCACCGTTACAGGTGAAATCATCAGTTGGTGCCAAAAATCTTATCCTATTTATTATCCACAAGCCAGTTTTGCTGAACATGAACCAGAGGAATTATGGGAAGCCATCTGTAGTAATACGCGTACCCTTATGGAAACCACCTCTATTAATCCCGCGCACATCGCCGGTATTACGTTTTCTTCTTTGATGCAATGTCTGATTGCCGTTGATAAAAACGGTAAACCATTAACCCGCAGCATCACTTGGTTGGATGGCCGTTCAGCAGATATCATCAGAAAAGTTTTGTGGAAACCACCAAGGATTCAAGGATATAATATTCCAAAATTAATTCGGTTTTTAAAGATTACAGGAGGCACTCCCGGTCACACCGGGAAAGATCAAATCGGCAAAATTCTCTGGTTGCAGCATCATCAACCGGACGTTTTTAAAAATACTTTTAAATTCCTGGATGCGAAAGATTTCATCATCTATAAGATGACAGGCAAGTTTGTCACCTCAGTGGATCTGGCCGTCGTCTGGTGGTTGATGGATACCCGTAAACATCGCAATCAGTGGCATCCTGGATTATGTCGATTAGCGGGTATTGCACCCGATAAATTATCAGAAGTAAAAGAAAGTGCGGCCATAGTTGGTCAACTGACTCCTGCAGCAGCCGAACAGATGGGTTTACAGCCGGGAACAGCGGTTATTAATGGGGCAGGAGATTTATCCACAGCCGCTTTAGGTTCGGGCGCGATCAATGATGGCGAGTTACATATTTCGCTTGGAACCAGCAATTGGGTGGCGGGACATTTTATTAAACGGAAGATCGACCTGGCGCATTATACTGGTTGTATCGGTAGTGCGTATCCACAGAAATATTATCTGGCTATGGCTCATCAGGAGACGGGTGCAGTATGTCTGGAATGGTTCAAGGATCTAATTTATTCGACGGATGAACCTCGAGAAATGCGAAATGATGAGACCTTGATTTATGAAAAACTGAATCTGTGGGCCAAGAGAAGCTCGGCAGGAGCAAAAGGTTTATTTTTCCTTCCCTGGATGTATGGTGAACGTTGTCCTATAAATGACGATTATGCCCGGGCTGGCTTTTTTAATCTGAGTTTGAATCATACCCGTTCCGAGATGGTACGGGCCATTTTTGAAGGAGTGGCTTTCAATCTACGTTGGGCTCTGGAGACTCTACAGAATCTTTATCAACCGGTCTCCGAGCTCAGTATCATCGGTGGAGGTGCAAAAAGTGAGCTGTGGTGCCAGATCATTGCCGATGTCACCCAGAAGAAAATTCACCAGGTTGAGCATCCTCAGCTGGCAGGTGCCAAAGGAATCGCTCTGCTGGCCAGTTTGACATTAGGACATCTGGAAAAATTTGAGCAGATTAAAAATTTTATCAAGATTAAAAATACCTTCATCCCCGATGTTTCTCAACAGGCGCTTTATGACGGAATGTTCAGGGAATATAAGAACCTTTATTATCAGAATAAAAAGTGGTTCAGACGTGTAGGTCGCATGTTTAGTTAATGGAAGCGCTATGGAAGATTTATCCTTATATGCCTCTAAAAATACGATTAATCAGGAATCTTACCTTCAGGTTCAACCAGAAGTGCAGGTGCGAGTTATTCATTTTCGCCCTGCGAGAGAAACCAGTCATCCCACCGTCGTATTTGTCGCTGGCTGGGTCACTCAGATTATCGCCTGGAAAGAGGTTTTACAGGAAATGACCAAAGATTTTTCTGTGATTTATCTGGAGACCCGCGAGAAGATATCATCTCGTATACAGGGACAGGTTAAATTTGATGTGGAATCTATCGGAAAAGACATTGTAGCGGTGGTTGAGCATTTTGATTTACCGGAGAAGGCATATCTACTCTTTGGGAGTTCCCTGGGTGCCACAGCAATTGTGGATGCTGTGCGCTGGCTAAAACACCAGCCAATATGCCTCGTATTGGTTGGACCTAATGCTCATTTTCGAGTGCCTCGCCTGGGATTATGGATCATTCGGGCTTTTTATCCAGGATTTTATTCGATAATAAAGCCGGTGGTCAAATGGTATTTACGAACCTTCCGACTGGATGTAAAGCATGATTATGCACAGTACCAGAAGTACTGTCGAGCCCTGGATGCCGCGGATCCCTGGAAGTTGAAACCGGCAGTGTTAGCTTTATCCAGATATGAAATATGGCCGTATTTGTCAAGTGTTCAGTGTCCCGTTCTGGTCGTCGGTGCAGAAAAAGATAAACTACATGAGCCAGAAAATCTGCGTAAAATTGTTCATTCGCTGCCCAATTGTCACTATGTTGATTTAGAAACTAATCAGGGGACTCATAGCCGAAAGGTGGTAGAGCACCTTCGGGAATTTATCCACCAATTATAATCTATTTGCAATTTTTTTCCTTATTCCTTAAATCGGTATGGGAAAAAATTCATTACCCGTTTAATGAGATAACGGGATAACGACTCTGTTACTTCACTTAAATGGAAATTTTAATTAAGTAAAAAATATTTCTTGTCTTTTTCAATTTTATTATCAATATTTTATTTATAAAGGAGTTTTGAAAATCTAGAAATATAGAAGACGAACATGTCTGGGTATTGGATAATATTTATCATCCCAGTGGGGTTAATTGTCGGCAGTCTTTTAAAGGTATATATTGTTAGTTTACCGAAAAGTGCTTCTTTATTTCGCACCTTTTATCAATGTCCGCATTGTAAAGGTGATTTATTGTTGTGGCAAATTATTCCTTTATTCCGAATTTTTGTATTCAAAGCAAAATGTCATTTTTGTCAGCAATCAATCAGGTCAGGGTATCCTGTTGTTGAATTTGTATGTGTACTTACGGCACTGGTTCTTTTCTTAAAAGTCGAGACGCTGACTTCATATCTATTTTATTTATTTTTATTTTGGGGAATTATCCTGGCAAGTGCAGTGGATCTTCTTCATCGCATCATACCCAATCGTTTGATTACTCTTTTGGTCGTGGGTGGGGGTATTTTTAACTTTTGCTTCGTAGTAAACAAATGGTCCCAAGCCCTATTAGGATTAATTTTGTCCATCATGGTAATGTTATCGCTCAGAAGTACAGTTAGCTTTTTCTTAAAAAAGGAATCTTTAGGAATGGGTGATGTCAAGTTTTCGGGGGTGTTGGGATTTTATTTAGGTATTGAAAATTTTTTATTCGCTTTATGTATTGGTTCTTTTTTGGGGATTCTGTACGCTTATACGAGAAAGAATTTGTTGACGGGTGCCTGGGATAGACAGATTCCTTTTGTTCCATTTTTAAGTTCAGGTGTCTTGCTGACATTCTTTTTTCAATCTGAATTGAGGTCTTATTTGATGGTATAAATGAAGGATAGATGATGTATTATTTACAACTCTCATGGTAAGCAGCTCGATGTGAAGAGAAACCGTTTTTTTACGTAATTAATATCAAATTTTTAATAATTGAAAGGAGGGTAATTTTATGGGAGGAAAAATTTTATCCCTTCTCCTGATTCCGGTTTTTTTATTTGCCAATCCTAAGATTGACAGTTTGAAAAATGAATTGAATTATAGCTCTGACCAGAGGAAGATTGAAATCATGAGGGAACTTATTAATTATTATCATTTAATATCGGTTGATAGTGTTTATAAGTTTTCAAAAATGGGTCTGGAATTAGCAAATGTCTTAAAAGATTCAACTAATTTTTACAAATTTTACTTAAATATTTCTGCCTATTATCATCATACTTTTGATGATTATAAAGAGATTCAGATTTGCAGAGAAGCATTAAAATTTTTTTATAACCACAATGATTCATCAGAAATTGGTTATTGCTTTATGTTACTGGCTTATTATTATTACAATAATTGTGATATTGATTCCAGCAGGTATTATCTTAAAAAGGCATTTAATTTATATAGTACTTTAAATAATATAGAAGGACAAATCTATTGTTATATCAATCAATCAGCAATTGAGCTTTTTACATCAAATTATGTGGGAGCAATGGAGGCTAATCTGAAAGTACTATTAATAAAAAAAGAAGAAAATATAAATAGTTCTATACCTATAGATTATGGAGATGGTCAACTTTTTTATGAGTTAAAAAATTATAGTAAATCATACACTTTTTTTAAAAATGCTCTAAACCTTATTGATAGAATGAATAATAACTTTCAAACTGGACTATTTCTATTTAATCTAAGTAGAATATTTTTTTCTACTTCAAAAATTGACTCTGCTAGAATATATGGGGTAGAAGGGTATGAAATTTTTCAAAAGACGCGGTGTGAAATTCACTATCCATTATATCTCAACAATTTGGGAGATATTGAATTAGCGCTGGGAGATGAGTTAGATGCAATCAAATATTATGAGGAGGCTCTTGCCATCGCAAAAAGGTTTAAAAATAAATGGTATACATCATATTCATTACAGCGCCTGGGTCATTATTATCAAAAAGGTGGAAATTATAGAAAAGCTATTAATCATTATCTTAATAGCAATATTTTAGCACGAAAAATCAAAGCAAGAGATTTAACCTTGGATAATCATTTTTATCTAGCTGAATCGTATGAAAAAATAGGAAATAGAAAGCTGGCCGTTGAAAATCTGAAGAGATATATCACTTTAAAAGATTCGATTTTTTTTATGAATCAAGATAAAATTACTGATTTACAAATTGAATATCATACTGAGAGCCTTAAAAAAGAGAAGGAAATTGTTGAGAAAAATAATGCCATTTTTAAGTTAGAAGCTGAAAAACAAAAATTGCTTAAAACCCGTTTTATTTTAGGTTTTTTAATAGCAACAATATTATCCCTGCTTATTATTTATTTGTATTATCATAAACAGCGGCATAATAAAATCTTACAGAAACGAATTGAAGAAGCCTTACGTGAGCAACGCGAACAGCAAGAAATTATCGCCCATCAGTCCGGACTCACGGCCCTGGGTGAATTAGCAGCCGGGGTCGCTCATGAGATAAGTCAGCCTCTCCAAAATATCAACCTGAACGCCGAAACTATTGGGATGGAGAATATGTCCGCATTACATCCCAATGCAGAAATACAAAAAAATGTGAGAGAAATTGGTGAATATATCCACCGTATTCATTCCATAATAGAACACATTCGTCTATTCAGTAGTCGACAACATGAAGAAATTTATGAACAGTTTAATATCAATGAAACAGTTAAAAATGCCTATCACATGGTGCGAAAGCAGTTTAGCAAGCAGGGAATCCAGGTGAAGATGGATTTAACAGATGATATCGTCACCATATCTGGTAATCCCTATCAATTTGAAAGAGTGATTTTAAATCTTTTACTCAATGCTCGTGATGCTGTGGTAGATAAAAGTCAGCGTGTGAATGGTGGATATTTTAAAGAAATTTCATTAAGAACTTTCTGTCCCAATGGAGAAATAGTTATCGAAGTTATAGATAATGGGATAGGAGTACGAAAGGAAGAATGGAAAAAGATTTTCGAACCTTTTTACAGCACCAAAAAAGCGGGGCAGGGGCAGGGATTGGGATTAACAATAGCTAATCGTATCATTCACAGAATGGGTGGAAGGATTGAATTAGAGAGCGAAGTACTAACAGGTACAATCATGAGAATTTATCTGCCACATTCTATCGCTATTCAAAATGATAAACAAAATTATTTTTATGGGTCTAACGAAAGGTCGTAATCCTATGGCTACTGATGGTTTACATATTTTAATTGTTGAAGATGATCTCCACATATCATCCAAGTTGAGTTCATACTTTCGGGAAAAAGATTTTGTGGTATTTGTGGCCTCAACGATACAAGAAGCCAGGGAGTTGGTCAACAAAGAACAGATTAATATTTGTTTTCTGGATCTGGTTTTACCAGATGGGGATGGATTGGAATTCTTAAAAAAAGTCAGAATAGAAAGATCCGAGATCGAATTTATTTTAATGAGTGGCTTTGGCACCATTGAGGCCGTTATTGAGGGGATGCACCAGGGGGCCATCGATTTTCTCAAAAAGCCTTTTAGTTTTTACGATGTGGACTTTGCAATATCCCGCACTCGGCGCTATATAACATTGCAGCAAAAATTAATCAGTGCTGAAAACCATTTTTCACTCATCGGCCAGGAACTAGAAAACTTAATCGATCGCCAGATGATAGGAAAAAGCGAGAAGATTAAAAAAGTTATTGAATTAGCCATGCTGGCCGGTCAAGATCGAGATATCAATGTTCTTATTACAGGTGAGAATGGCACCGGGAAAGAAGTAATTGCTCGTATCATCCATTATTCCAGCCCACGTAAAAATTTTCCTTTTTTCCCTGTTAATAGTGCTGCCATTCCCGAATCCTTATTGGAAAGCGAGTTTTTTGGACATCGCAAAGGATCTTTCACCGATGCCCGCGAAGATAAAAAAGGTCTATTTGAGAAAACAAATGGTGGAACCCTGTTTCTGGATGAAATCGCTGATATGCCTCTTGTTTTACAAAGCAAGTTATTACGGGCCATTGAAGAAAAAAAATTTAAACCCGTCGGAGGGGACAAATTCATCGAGGTCGATATCCGAATCATTTCAGCAACAAACAGAAATTTAGAGGAATTAATTGAGCATAATAAATTTAGAAGAGATTTTTATCATCGAATAAATACTCTGATTATTCATATTCCTCCCTTACGTGAACGCCCAGAGGATATCGAACCCTTACTACAGTATTTTCTCACGCTATTTGCTCAACGGAAGAATCGTACTATTCCTGATATTGATCCAGGCGTGATAGAGAAATTGACTAATTATTTATTTCCGGGAAATGTGCGGGAATTAAAAAATATGGTGGAAAGAGCATTTCTCATCTCAGATAAATCCAGATTTACTATCAGTGATTTCTTTATCCCGGAAACTAAGAATATTTCATTATTAGAATCTGAATCGAATTTGAATTTAAACCAAAATGAAAAACGGTTAATTCGTTTGGCATTAGAAAAGGCGAATTACAATCAAAATACAGCGGCAGCTTTGCTAGGAATCTCACGGGACGCTCTCATTCGCCGTATAAAAAAATACCAATTGGTGATTGAGAAAGCGTTCAATGAATGATTTATTTTAGGTGCCTTCACATTGAAAATCGCACATATGTGCGATTTTATTTTGATCTATAAACACTTATGTGAATTAAATTTCCCTTTAAATTTCTCCTCTCATCTCTGATATAATTTCTACATCTCATTATTTTATAATAAATTATCTGACAAATATCTTCGAGTTACTTTTTTGAAAAAAAATGCTTTGAGGTCTGGCATTAAAATTGTCTTTTCTATTATTGAGTTCTATTGAGTGGGAGGGAGGGAGATTTTTAAATCATGGTTGGGCCAATGGGTTGGGACGACTTAAAAGTATTTTCCAACGGGTTTAATATCGCCCTCTCTCAATTAAAAATATCAAAGCCAGTTTTTTCAAGCTTTCAACGGTTCTGATTTAGTAAAAAGATTAATACCCAAAATATTTTTGATGTTGATGATTGAATATGGACCTGCTCTTTAAAAGCCACTTTCATGTCTTTGAATTAAAGATTTTAGTTCTGATTATTATCTATCCATTTCACTTAACTATCGGTCAGGATTCAGGTATAGAGACAGTTGAAAAGTGGGATGAATCCCCTGATTTACAAAAAATGATAATTGATCTGGACTTCAAGAATATAGATTTGAAAGATCTCATTAGGTTAATTGCCAATCAATATAAGCTAAATATGTTTATTGCCGATGAGGTGAATGTCAAAATTACAATTCACCTCGTGAATATTACTGTAGCAGAAGCCTTAAAATTGATCTTGAATGAAAATCAATTGACGATAGAGAAAATTGGCTCTGTTTATAAAATTACCAAAGAGAGTCCACCTGTTCCTTTAATTGAAAAACAAACAAAATCATTTGTTCAATTTGAAAATGAGAGACTCTCTATTGATTTTCAGGATGTGGATGTCCAGGAAGCTTTTTATCAAATTTCAAAGCTGACCAAAAAGACGATCTTGTTGGATAAAAATATAAGCGGTACTATAAGTGCATTAATTATTGATCTACCTCTTCAAGAGGCTCTTTCCTCACTGGCTAAAAGTAATGGTTATTCTTTAACACAAAGCGGATCCGTGTACCGCTTGAGAAGGAGTTATGCTGATGACATTGATCAGAATAAGACACCGATTAATTTTTACCTGGCTGTTCATAACAATCAAATTGATTTAGAAACTAATCATGTCGAACTGGAAACTATTTTAAATGAATTGTTTCGACAGGTGAATGCTAACCTTTTTTATCTGGATGAATTGAAAGGCACTATTTCAGTTTGCGCCCATGATCTAGCTTTTGATAACTGTCTTCATCTATTGCTTGGTTCGCATGACTATACCTTCAAAAAGGTGAATGGAAATTATCTGGTAGGGAACAAAACAAACAAATTATTGCTATCCTCTCAACTCATCCCGATTAAGTATGTAAAGGTAGAAGGAATTCTGGATATGTTACCAGAAAAGATACAAGAGAAAGCCGAATTTAAAATTATCAAAGAACACAATGCGGTATTAATTCATGGATCAAGTGATGTCATTCATGAGATTGAACAGATTCTGAATAATTTAGATCGACCGATTCCGCAAATTTTAATTGAAGCACTCGTCGTTGACTATAACTATCAGGATATAAAGGAAATCTCCTTAAAAGGAGGGTTAACTGGTGGAAAGCCTGATAGCACTCGTCGTTCAGGAGATGATTGGTTCCCAGGTATAGATTTTTATTTAACCGGAAAAAATGTAAACCAGTATATTGATAAGGTTGAGGGGTATTGGGGAATCACCAATATTGGTAGATTGCCCGACGATTTTTATTTGAAAGTGAAAGCTCTTGAGACGGTCGGTAAAGCCAATATTCGCTCAAAACCTCAGATCGCCACTCTAAATGGCTTTCCAGCTGATATTACCATCGGACAAACTCAGTATTATCTTCTTACTACTCAAACCCCCATTCGTGATCCTTCACAAGTCTACATTCAGGAAACACAACAATTTCATACCATAGAGGCGAATATCACTTTAAAAATTACACCATGGGTGAGTGCATCCGGTGAAATTACGGTAGAAATACATCCTGAATTCAATAATCCCGTTGGACAATTTTCGTCTGAGATTCCACCCACCATCCAGAGAAGAGCACTAAATTCTACGGTAAGACTGAGGGATGGGGAAACAATAGTCTTGGGTGGTTTAATTCAAACTGTTGATGCGGTTAATAAATTTCAAATACCTATCTTAGGAAGTTTACCTTTGATCGGGTATTTATTTCGCAGCACGAATCATCACCAGACGAAGAGTGAGTTGATTATCTATATAACTCCTCATTTATCTTATAGCAGGTGGTGAATGTTTTTGGGAGAGATTTATGCCGCCTTTATCGATGTTAAAAAAAATTCTGGTATTATTTGATTGGTATGTATCCTCTCTGGGAATCGAAGTGGTTGACAATGAAATTTATTTCATCAAGATTAGGCGTACTTTTAAGAGATTCAAGATATTAGAAGAATTAAAAATAAACTATAAGATGGATCAGAAATTATCAGAATTAATCAAGGAGACCATAAGAAAAAATAACTTAAAGTCTAGGTATTACTCGATTCAGTTCGATGTAAAAAATGTTCTGGTAAGATGTATAGAAATACCCGCCATGCCATTGCACCGTGTTCACCAATATTTAGAACAACACCCGGAGTTATATCTACCCTTAAAATTAGATACGAATGAATACCAATATAAATTAATCGTTCAAAATGAACGACCTTCACATTTAATACTTTTATTATTTTTATTTAAATGGGATGCTTTTAACAGTTTAATCACTGATTTAAGAGAATTTTCATATTTTTCTTTCATAACCCTTAATGGTATGAGTGTGTTTTTCCTATTTCCTTATATTTATCCTTCTTTTTCCGGTTATCACTTTCACTTTCGAAAAGAGCATGTTTCAAAGTTTGTGTATCATCTGGGTTATTTAAATTTAGTTCACTATTTTCCAAATACTCCTGCAAGATGTGATTGGTTTTTCCGAAATGAACAACAGAAGCCAATCATCCTATCTGGTGAAGAGCCAGCAGCAGAAATATTGGCGGTAGATAATGTCGAAATATTTTCTCTCCAAAAAATAATCAGAGGATATCAGAGAGAATACCTGAATGCCTTGGGTTGTAGTTTATTAGTGTTTTTTATGGGAATTCATAATGCTAATGCGTATGGGATTTTTCCGGAAAAAGAGTTCTTTATCCAGAAGAGAAGAAGCATTCTTTTCAGATTAATCTGGTTGCTGTATTTTTTAGGGATAATCATTGTTCTTTTTGCTCAGCTCATTCAGTCAGGAATTGAAACCAGAGCGCGGTATATGGAGCCAAATAGGATTAAACATCAGTCTTTAATACAAAAAAGGGATCAGTTGCTTTCCCAACAAAATCAGCTAAAGAATATTTGGTCGACCTATCTGAAACAGCAGGAGGTTAAAAATAAAACCAGTAAGGATTTATATATTTTACTAAAATGTATTCCACCCCATGTTAAACTCAGTCATTTAGAATTAAAAACGCAAAAAAGTAATTCAAGTGTAATACATCTAAGGGGATATTGTTTGGCTCAAATTGAATTAATGAATTTTCTGAAAAATCTTGAAAACTCCCCATCTTTCAGCAGGGTACTATTGCAACAATTACAGATCAAAGAATTTAAAAATTATCAGATTAAATGGCTCAATAATTTTAAACAATGTATTGAATTCCAGGTGATCATTGAGAGCTGATCAAAAATTCTACACCATAATCGTTCTTAGTATAGTTGGACTTTTCCTTTTTTATTGGAATGTGTTTTTGCCATCATTAAACGTCTATGTACAAGTTGTGAATGATATTCTTCAATCTTCAAATTTGAACGAACAAGAACAAGAAATAGAGATGGAAATCAAGGAAATTGAAGAACGAAATAGTTATTTTACCCAGCAGATTGATCGGTTCAAATCTCAGTTTATTACTCTTTATCCACCATCCGATTTTTATCATATAATTACCAGTTTAGCCGAGAAGAGCAATTTGAAAATTTTATCCCTATCGCCAACGACGATGGGAATCGATACGACTTCAGAAGCACAACGTTTTCAGCTTCATTTTTTAGCAGGATTTTTAGCCATTATGAATTTTATCGCTCAGCTTGAGGAACAGGGTATTTTAATTCAACTCACTGAATTATCACTGGCGAAAAACAGAATTGATCAATCTTGGATTGAAGGCCGACTTGTTTTATCGATTCATCGGCTTGATTGATGATGAGAGCTATTAAAAAAAATTATGGTATGATTTTCATTTTATTGATTATTTCGATTTTTCTGTGGAGTAAAATTTTTATCGCCATTCGTCGGGAGTTACATCCAATGAACCTATCAGCTGATGGAGTAAAAAAAAACTTGCAGTTACCAGAACCAAATAATTGGCGGGAGAGTTATCAACAAAATTGGATGGATAGTCTTCAAAAAATTACCGATCCCTTTAATTTTCATTTTTCTGCTGATAAACAATCTGGTTCATTCATCAGACCATCTCAGGAAAATTTGGATGATACCTCGAAAGTGTCCTTTGTAAAATACTATGGATTTATGACGACCGACTCTGGAAGGGTGGCTGTGCTGGAAGAGCCGACCGACCACATCTCTTTTTTACATCAAGGGAGTCTTTTTGGAAAATATAAAATAATTGAAATAACAGGGGAAGGAATAATCTTGAAAAAAGGCACAAATAAAATATTTATCGCCAAGGCTCAAAATTAGGGGAAGGGTATGGATATTCAATTATTCTATATCGATCCGCAGAAAACAACGTTGAGAAGATATCAGGATTATTTGTCAGAATACTTTGATATTCTTGCGTTTACAAATCCGTTTGAGTGTCTGGAAATTTTAGGGAAAGGCCGAATGGAAGTGATGGTGATGAATGATCATTATCAAACCGCTGCTAACATTAATTTTTTTAATAAATTGGATCAACTTTTTCCTTATACCTTAAAAATCCTCATTGTTAATTCACCACTAGTTCACTTACCTCAATCGGTTGAGATACATTACATTATGAAATCTGAATTCAGACGGATGGGTTATCATCTGATTAAAAAATATATTGATGAATTCTATTGCCGGAATTTTTCCTCAATAAAAATATCAAATAATCGATATATTCCTACTATCATTGGCAGTCATCCAAGTCTCATGGAGCAAATCAAAATTGCTCGTCGCATTGCCACGTTCTCTGAGAATGTATTGATTACTGGAGAGACAGGTACCGGGAAAGATTTGTTCGCAAAATTCATTCATTTTAAAAGTGAACGTCAGAAGGGGCCCTTCCATATTGTAAATTGTGCTTCAATTCAACCTTCCCTTTTTGAAGCAGAATTTTTTGGTCATAAGAAGGGCGCTTTTACTGGAGCTGTCGAAACCAGCCAGGGGCACTTTTACCGCGCCAATGAGGGCACTTTAGTTCTGGATGAAGTAAGTGAAATCGATCTTATTTCTCAGGCGAAACTACTTCGCGCTATCGAAAATCAGGAGTTTTATCCGGTAGGAAGTCAAAAATTATGCAAAGTAAATATCCGCATAATTGCCATTTCTAATAAAAATCTGGAAGAACAGGTCCAAAAAGGATCTTTTCGGAAAGATCTGTATCATAGAATTAATACTTTTAGTCTGAGATTACCGTCACTGCGTGAAAGAATCACGGACATCGAAAGTCTTGCCTGGTATTTTATGGCCAGATTTTATAGTAAATATTCTCCAAAACAACGAATGAAGTTTGAAGAAAATATTATCCATTATCTTAAAAATATGGAATTTCCAGGTAATATCAGAGAGCTGGAAAGTGTGGTCTATACGATAATGTCCCATATTTACACGGGAGATGGTAAGGTTAAACTGGCAAAAATTAAAACCATTCTCAGCCGACCTGCCAAAGAATACGTCCTGCCCGCTCAGCATTTGTCTTTAAGAGAATATCTGAAAAATATTCAATATGAAACTGTTCGCCATACTTTCCAG
>Ga0067045_1028173_pt1 | contig 40666 bp, 33 predicted proteins | sample TerdegcTABiofilm_FD_59184 | JGI IMG/M metagenome (GOLD analysis project Ga0067045, IMG submission 59184) | Combined Assembly of (Gp0054472, Gp0054536) Wastewater bioreactor microbial communities from Singapore -Terephthalate degrading... | reverse complement strand
GCGGCTAAATTTCACCAAAAAAACGTCCCTAGCGCGAAAAAATAATTCTTGGGCGCGAGATAAATATCCATAAGCCGCGATAATCGCGAGGAATCTATCGCGAAAAATCTTGACTCTTCAACGCTGGACCCAAGCAGGTCGTTCCAGGATCTCCTGACGCGGCAGGATCGCAGGAGGGGCGCTTCCAAGAGCGTCCGGATCCCGGCGGTTTCCGACTTGCCCTCACCGAATCCATCCCCCGGCAACTACCCGATCCGCATCGTACAGGACCGCAGCTTGGCCAGGAGCAACCCCCGCTTGAGCCTCATCGAACCGAATCTCCACGGTGGGTTCAGTGTACGCCACAACGGTCCCGCGCACAGCCCGCGCGTTTGAGCGCACCTTTACCATGAAAGACTCGCCGATCGAAATACCGCGAGATCGGAGGACATTGACCCGCTCGATACGCATAGTGGAAACCAGAGAGTCTTTTCGGCTCCCTACCACTACGAGATTGTCGTCCGCCTCGATCTTGATCACGTATAAAGGTTCCGGCGAGCAAATGCCCATACCCCTTCGCTGCCCCACCGTGAAGTTAGTAATCCCCCGATGCTCTCCGAGCACCTGTCGCTCGGTGTTCACGAAATAACCCGGCCGTTCTTGAATGCCTTCCTCGTGAAGAAAGGTCTTGTAATCACCGCTACGAATGAAACAAAGATCCTGGGATTCCGGGGTCCCAGCAGCAGTTATCCCCCGTTCTCGCACCATTTTTCTCACGAGCGTCTTCGTTAGGCCCCCGAGGGGGAAAAGGACCCGATCCAGCATGCCTGGAGTAAGCATCGAGAGAAAATACGATTGATCCTTCTTCCGGTCGGCCGCCTTCACGAGAGCAAGGCCGCAAGGCCCGGCCTCGATTCGGGCATAATGCCCAGTGGCCAACTTATGGCAGCCGAAGGAGAGGGCCGCCTGGAACAGAAGCCCCATCTTGATTTCACGGTTGCACCGCGGGCAGGGAGACGGAGTCCTTCCCTGGGCATACTCTGCAACAAAGGGTTCGATCACCTGCTTCCGGAATTCCGCGGCCAGGTCTACGAGATGGATCTCCACTCCGATTTCTGAAGCAACTTTTCTCGCGTGTTCCCAGGTCTGATCAGAATGGGCATGGAGACGCATGTGAAGCCCGAGGACTTCATGACCTTGCTCCCGGAGCAGCAAAGCAGCACCGGTACTATCCACCCCGCCGCTCATGGCCACGGCCACGCGCATAGAATCTCTCCCTTCTCTGCAAGGGGGGTCAGGTCTTGTTTCTTGATCTCCCTATCACCTCTTAAACCCGCCTGCTCGGCCCAGGCCAAGCCGGTGACCTATTGACAGCCCATCGTCATCATGGGTGCATCAAGAAACAAGACCTGACCCCCAGAATATCAGTTGCCCTGACCGCGGGGATAGTACGGAGTTATCCTCTGCTCGTACCCGAGATCGGGCAATTGAGGAGCCCGTTGAGGCTGATGAGCACTCTCACGTTGCTGCCCGGGCTGCTGTGACGGATAGCCTCCGGGAGCCGGTGGCAGCGGCGTCTGCCCCTGCGTCATTCCCCCACCCCCGTACGGGACGGGAGCCTGCTGCTGCCCCGGGTTCGCCTGCGGTCGGGGCAGGGGAGGCTGCCTATACTGGCCGTAAGAAGGAGTGTACGGATAGGGCCCTTGGGGATAAATCGGGGTTACCGGCGGGCCGTAGCCCCCTCCATAGGGAGCGGGCTGGTACTGCTGAGCTCCGGTTGCCGGGTATGTCCCGGAGACAACGGCCGGCCCATATTCTTGCAGCATTTCCGGAGTATCTATAGGGGACATCACGAGCGTCAACCCGACCATGGGAGCGTACACCGGCTCGGTCACGGTTCCCGGTGCAAATCCTTGCTTCGTGTTGCCAACATAGGTAGTCATTTCCTCGAAGACAATGTCCGGAGGAACAGAGAATTCCCGTTCCGGAACCTTTTCCAGAACCGCCTTCATGAAGTAGCCCCAGATGGGAAGGGCTGCTCTACCACCGGCTTCTCGCCTGCCGATGGGCCGTTTCTCATCAAACCCCACCCACACCCCAGCCGTATAATCGGGGTTGAATCCGACGAACCAGACGTCTTCTGCATTGTTGGTCGTGCCGGTCTTCCCCGCCAGGTCTTTGCGTTGGAGGATGCTCCGTATGCCAGCGCCAGTACCCCTGACAAGACCGCCCTGGAGCATGGACGTCATGATGTACGCCGTTTGGGGGGAGAGCACCGGTCGAACCCGATCATCGGGGGATTCCCTGGAGTCATCACGGCCTTTCGGTGCACCCTTTGCAGGACCGGATCGAGCAGCAGAGGGGATCTTCGGTTTGACCAATCGCCCTTCGTCATCGAGGGGAGCGTCCCCGATGAGCTCGCGAAATTCTTCGCGGGGCGTAGGCTTCGGCATCTCTGACGGGTCGAGGACGGGCAGTTTCGTGTTGTCTTCCAGCACATTGCCGAACCGGTCCTCGATACGCTTGACGAGCACCGGCTCCACATAGACCCCTCCGTTCGGAAACACCGTGTACGCGGAGACGATCTCGAAAAGACTCACTTCCGACGTGCCGAGAGATAACGAAAGATTGCGTCCGAGCGGAGACGCGATACCCATCTTCCTGGCGAGGGTCAACACCGAGTCCAGCCCCACGTCCATGAGCACCTTGATCGTGCACACGTTCCGAGACAGCTCCAGGGCCGTTCGGGTACTGACCGGTCCCAGATAATCCCCCCCGGCGTTCTTCGGTTCCCACTCGTCTTCGTCCCGATTTCCGAGCTCTACTACGATCGGTTCATCCACAATTACGGTGGCCGGGGTATAGCTCTTTTTCTCTATGGCTGCAGCGTAGATAATCGGCTTGAAAGAGCTTCCAGGCTGACGTTTTGCCTGAGTGGCGCGGTTGAATTGAAAATGCTCCGCGGACGCTCCACCCACCAGAGCTCGCACGTACCCCGTCTTGTTCTCCACGCAGACAAGCGCTCCCTGAAGCTTCGGATCCTTATCGAGCTGAAAATGAGCAGTTTCGTCAACAAACTTGTCGAATCGAATCGACAAGACATGCCCCACCTTGTACCCCGCAGCCTCCGCGTTTGATATGCGAACTCGTCCGGTAAGCTTGGTGCTCAACGCGACGTGAAGCTCCGTGTCCTGCTTCCCTCGAACTGCCTTCACCACAACACCCTGGTACAGCTTGTTCTCTTCAAGCTTCGGCGTGTTGCGGCTCTTGAGGATCTCCGGGATTTGGTCGATCTGCACAGTCCGAACGATGGCCGGGTACTTCTGCCGGGCCTTTATCTCGGCGAGCCCCCTGGTCATGGCGTCGAGCGCCTGCTGCTGAAAATCCACGCGGCAGGTGGTGAATACTTTGAGTCCCTCGTTGAGAAGCTTTTCTTCCCCGTACTTTCGCACAATGTACTGACGGACTGCTTCTGCAAAATCCGGTACGAGATCGAAGGGCCGGATGGTGTCCTTCCGGAAAACCACTGTTTCCTGCTTGGCCTTGTCGTGTTCCTCCTGAGTGACCAACTCCGCGTTGAGCATCCTCCGCAGCACGGTCAATTGCCTCTGGCGAGCCAGCTTTTCGTTCTTGAAGGGATTGTACCGAGCCGGGCTCGCTACCAGGCCTGCAATGAGCGCCGCTTCTGCAAGGGTGAGGTGCTCCACCGGCTTGCCGAAATATCCCCGCGCCGCAGCTTCCACTCCATAACAGCCTTCACCCAGGTAAATCTCATTGAGATAGATGTACAGGATCTTTTTCTTGCCCCAAAGGCGCTCCAGCTCTGAGGCAAGCAGTATCTCTTTGATTTTCCGAGAGAAGCTCCTCTCTCGGGTCAGGAAGAAATTTCGAGCAACTTGCATGGTGATCGTGCTGCCACCCTGGACGATTCGGCCGGCCTTCATGTTGGCAAACGCGGCCCGGGCCACGCCCTGCCAATCAATTCCTCCATGCTGGAAAAAGCGCGAGTCCTCGGCCCCGAGAAACGCCTTAACCACATGGTCCGGCATCTGTTCCAAATCCACTACAAATCGCTTCTGCTTGTAAAAAACACCTATGACCGTCCCATCATCCGCATAAAATGTCGACACGGTCCGGGGCTGGTACTCGGCCAGTTGCGGTATCTTCGGCAGGCGGGGAGCGTATACGAAATACGTTCCGAGCGCCACTCCCGCCAGAAAGACCGGAATTTGCAGGACCGCAACGAGCGGTACCAAGAACAATGCGGTGAAGACGCTCCTGCTCAACAATCGTCTCAACACTATGTCATCCTCTCAGGAGCCGAGGCCTCTCATTTGTCGGGCTCGCCTCCTCACGTGTCTGCCTGCTCCCTCGAAGCAGCTCTCCATACCAAGGGCGCCCTTCTTCTTATCAGATTTTCACCACCATGAGATCCTCGGCTCGAACGATTTCTCCGTCGAAGGTGCTGGCCGCCTCGGTCACGACGTCTACTGAATCGCATGGCGGATAAAAGTGCGTCAGGATTAATCTTTTCACATTGGCAGCGCGCGCGATCTGACCGGCCTCTGACGGTACCAGGTGGCCTTCCACCTTGAATCCATCAGGAAGCGAGGATTCGCAAATCAGGCAATCCGTCTCCCGCGCGAGCGAAACCAGGTGTTCGTTCATATCCGTATCCCCTGACACGGTCACCGATGCGCCATCTGCCTCGATCCTGTACGACACGCAGGGAAACCGATGAGCAGCCGGCGCGGATCGCACCGTCACCTTACCATGGGTGAACACATCGAAACGATCCGGATGGAGCTCGATCATGCGCATGCGCTCTCCGGAGGGGACGACCCAATCACCGTATGTTCCGACTAGGCCCTCGAAAAATTGTTCCAGCCCTCGGGGACCCACGATGAAGAACGGCTCCTCCCGCCTCTCCCCATACTCGTAGTTCGAGGCAAAGAGATACGGCACGAGATCGGAGACGTGGTCGGGATGGAAATGCGTTATAAGGATCACGTCTACCCATCGGTGATCTATTCGAGCCTCGCATAGCCTGCGCAAGGTACCCGGACCTATGTCCACGAGGAGCCACGTGTCCGATGTCCGGACAGCCAACCCGGATGCATTCCTTCTGAGGCTGGAGGATATGGTGCCGCTCCCCAGCACAGTGATTTCCATTTTGAACCTCCCGCGTTGGGCACCTCGAACATCCAGTCAAGAGGTGATGGCACACTGTATCCCGCTCGCGTCCCGTAATCAAGATCGCCCCTCACCAACGGCCATCATTCACCTGCATGGAAAAGAAAACCCGAAAGTCAATATCATGTATCCGTAGCCAGAACCTCTGTCCGATTCCCATGCAGCGAGGACGTTCGTGCGAGGATCGCAGACGAGTAGGACGGGCGACTCGCCCGTTTGGTGGGGTAGCACTGGCGTCTCGCGTGTTGGTGGGGTAGGACGGGCGTCTCGCCTGCAATTGTTGAACGGGACAAGCCTGTCCGCCGGTATGAAAACAGCCCTCACCCTAACGGTGATCGGAGAAACCATCAAGCTTGACTTCATCATTAATTTCAGGTATATTTGGAGAAAACCAAAGGTGATACCTTAATCATGAAATATGCCATCTGCATCACGGTACTTGTTGCACTCTTCTTACTGTCCGCTGGCGGACAGGGAACCGCTCACGCCTTTGGAGTGTTGCGATGGGCGTGGGACGGTATCTGCAACCAGTTGGGGTTTGACCGGGGACCCATCCCCAAGATAGATCCGAGGGTATGCAAACCATGGCCGCCTGATAACAAACATCCTATGTCATGCCCGTCGCCGAGGATATACATACAAGCTGAAGGATTCTAATACCCTATCTCCGCCATGGGAGACTGCCAGCGAAGGCATGCCCTCGTCCTGAACATCGTTGCCCGACTGTCGCGACGGTCCGATGGCATCAGAATCTAAAATCCACCCGAATCTTGAATATCCGTTTGGCCGGGAATTCTTCAATCACGACACCCGTCTTTTCCGTCAACTCGGAGATGGTCTTGTCCATCTCTTCACGAGAGGGCGCGATGAGGGTGAACCAGACGTTGTACTCGTGTTTCCTTTCATAATTGTGCGTAACTCCGGGACACGCGTTCACCACTTCAACAAATGAGTCAAATTGCTCCGGGGGCACTTTCGCGGCTAGGAGGGTACTTACGTATCCGATAAGACGCGAATTGATAGACGCGCCAATCCTTCTGATAATCCCTTCGCGTTTCAAGTTGGCGATGCGGGCAAGAACTTCTTCCTCTTCTAGACCAATTCTCTCGCCAATGACTCGGTACGGATGGGGTTCCACGGGAAATCGGGCCTGGATTTCGTTCAGAAGCTCTCGATCTTTGGAGTCCATTGAGGTCACAGGTTCCCTTCTTGCGAGCTTTGGGTTTTGCACGCACGTTTGCTTATGCGACGATGGCTTCATGGATGACAAGGTAGCGAGCTCTATTCGCAGATGCAAAAAGAGATACCCACTTTCTTGCGGAAGATCGGCCGAGGGCCTCTTTCTTCACGAGCCGTCATCCGGCGCTCAGGCAGCGAACACTTTCTGCCACCTGTCCAGCTCTTCGACGGCCAGTCCGCAGCCGAGTATCACGGAAACAAAAGGATCGGGGACCCTCACCGTGTCGATTCCCGTCATCCGAGTGATGAGCTCATCGAGCCCCTTGAGCAGGCATCCGCCGCCGCTGAGCATAATGCCGCGATCTCGCACATCTGTTAAGAAGACTGGCGGAACGTTCTCAAGGGCTCGGCGCACGGTATCCAAGATTGCGTCCACGGGAGCAGACAGGGCCTCGCTAACCTGAGAAGAGGAGAGCATCCCCGTCCGTATTGCACCTACACCTATCTCCTGGGCGGTAAGCGTGACACTCTCTTGGTCCTCAACAGAGACGGCGCAGCCGATGCGGACCTTGATCTTTTCGCCAAGCCTGTGAGAAATCCGCAAGTGGAAGTTTCGCTGAAGGTATCGTACGATCGCTTCATCCATGTCATTACCCGCGATCCGCACCGACTCACTGTGCACAACCGAGCCCAGATTGATAACCGCAGCTTCCGTAGTGCCTCCTCCCACATTAAGGACCATAGAGGCAGGCGGTTTCTCAACGTCGACGCCCGCGCCCATGGCCGTGGCCATCAGTCCGTTAAGCAGGAACACGGTGCGGCAGCCCGCCTCGTAAACCGCCTGCCTCACTGCTTTCCTCTCCACCTGAGTAAGGCCGGCAGGTATGGCCACAACGAGACGGAGACGCGATGGCACGCTCTTGCCAAGGACCGCGGCAAAGTAGCCCCTGATCATGGCCACCGCGGCGTTGAAGTCCGCAATGGCTCCGCTGCTCAGCGGACGCACGATACGAACATGGCCGGGCTCATGATCCTGGAAGCGTTGGGCGCTTTTCCCCATCCCCACGACTTTGTTGGTGCGGGTGTCAACAGCAATCAGTGACGGCTCGTGCAAAACAATGCCTTCGCTTCTCACGTAGATGAGCGTGCTCGATGTGCCCAGATCCATCGCCACGTCAGCGCGCACATGTCTCCTCAAACGTGCAAGAATTTTTCTAAACGTGCCCGATGGTCTTTTTTCATGACCGATTGATGAGAATAAATCCGTCATTCGAGCCCGGTTGTTGTCTGGATAGATGTAACGTTTCGTCCGGCAGACCGGGGATCTGCCCGAAAATGGTTGACGGTCACTGCTTCGGAATCTCTACGTTGACCATTACCTGCTGCGGCTCAATAGAATCGATCTCCAAGCCGTCCGGCTTCACGATGACAGGAGCTGCCGCCTTGCCCTTCGCGAGCAGGTCGGCCATCTTCACCGGATCCGTGGTTGCGGATTTGACCTTCCTCAACTCCTTTCGGCTTGCTCGAATCCGCACCTCGGACGGTGTCACCGATATCTTGGTATTTTCGGGAAGGGCACCGACGATCGTGGGAACCACGTTCACTTTCTTTACAGATGCCGCCTCAACGTTCAAATGCAGATCGGACGGCCTGATTTGAGCGATCCTGATTCCGGGCGGGACCTGGAGATTCTTGGCGGTGATGCGGAAAAAGTTGAGGCCAGTCACTACGTTCCCAAGATCCACAACCGCACGAATGGAACCCGGCCGCAACGTGGCGATCCCTTTCTCCGACCCGCGAACCCGCACGTCTATCCGATCCGTCCATTTGCCGGCGATTTCCATACCAGGCGGCAAATTGGTGTACTGGATAGGCACGGACATGCCCACTTCAGCGCTCTTCGGCCCGACAATCACGAACCAAAGCAAGACGGCAATAACGGTTGCCAAGATCTTGAGGAGCCAATTCGACCTCAACAGGGCAAGAGGACCCTGGTGAGCGTGCCCCGACATAGCATGCCCATGCACCAACGCCCGATCCAACGCGTCCCTGAATTCCGCCTTTTTTCTGTATGTGGTGATCTCCCTGCCCTGGACCAATGAGACTTCGCCACGTTCCTCGGAAACTACAACGCACAGGGCATCCGAACGTTCAGTGAGCCCAAGGGCTGCCCTATGCCGAGTCCCGAACTGGGAGCTCAAGCCTTCGTCCGTAGAAAGGGGCAGTATGCATCCAGCAGCGGTAATCCTGTCATTATGAATTAGTACCGCTCCGTCGTGTAAAGGCGAGTTCTTCTGAAAAACCATTACGAGCGCTTCAGAGGACACAAGACTGTCGAGAAGCTTTCCTTTCAGTATTAAGCTGTCTATTACGTCCAGTCGCCGGAACACGATCAGTGCGCCAGTCCTCAGGCGAGCCAGCTCCGCGACGGCCTTTACCACCTCTTCCACGAGATCCGCGGCCACACCGTTGGTCTGTCGACCGCTCAAGAAAAAGCGAAGAGGGGAAGCACGGTCCAGCATCTGCCTGATCTCCGGCTGAAACACAATGACCAGCACAACTATGATGGCCGCCCACAAATATTGAAAAAGCAGAGACGTCAGCACAAGCCCCAGGGCTGCGGCCACAAAATAGAATAGGCCAATTCCTATCACGGTGGCCATGATCTGGAATGCCCGCGTGGCTCGCAACCAAGCCAGGCCGAAATACAGCAGAAAGGCAATGATCACGATGTCCACCACATTGGTGGCATGAATGGAAAAGATGATATCCTTGATGAATTGCATCTCCGCCTCAACACCCCAGAACATGTCCGATCGCTGACAGGGCCTGCTGCCTCTCGCCCTCGAGAAATGTCTCCACCCTATACTAATCGTTCCGATGAGTCACCGGCAAGATACCCTGTCGACACAGCGTCAACCGTCAAACATGATGGAGGGTTTTTTCGACCTCGCAGCTCTCGTCAAGACACAACACCCCTTATCCAAACCACATTTCCTGGCCGTTTGCAAGCATCGGACAGTTTCGCTACCCTCCCCCCAAGTCCAATGTGAAACGGGGAAGCTCATGCCAGGCTGAAAAGTCCCTGTCTCTCGATCATAAATTTGTGATTCAAGTAGGTTAGAGCTATGGCACCAGGAGTCCTCGGAGATGGGGACATTTCAACAGTTCCTGTGGATAACTTGCCCGTAACCCTGTGGATAACTTGCCGGCGCCTGCTCGATTGCTTGTTTGATAGCCATGTGCCTCATGTTAGGGCCATCCAAAAACGCCTGTAAAATCAACCGGAAAGCTAACCTGTTGGAATCGTGAACCCGAAGAAATCATGGCTTCAAGAGCCAGAAAAGTTATAAACACCTGTTGATAAATGGCATCTCCGATCTGCCCGAAAGCGATAGATATTCTTCGATTTTCCCTAGACGATTTCGGATCTCAGGTGAACGGGGTGCGCGAATAATCCGCCCTCGTGTCAACGCAAGCCGTCGGTGCTCTATCATAGTTCTTGACTCGTCACGAAAAACCATGAATATAAGGCTCTCATGGCCAAGCTTATTGTTTTTCCCGATTCCGAAGCTCTTTCCCGCGCATTGCATTCAACTCCTGCTTCAGGTCTTACCGCGGAATTGCTTGAGGTGCCCTCATTCTGCAGAGGAATCGCACCGCCGTCCCTCGTGGTGAGCGGCAACGTGGAACGCTTCCTCGGCGGTCTCCGCAGCAAGGGAATTCCCGTGTCGGGAGTCATTGCTTACTCTGCCAGCAAAAGGGACGCTCCCGCTGCACCTCCTGCAGATCCGACGTGGAAAGAGTGCGTCGGAGGCTTACGCGTTGTATCTCTGCGCCGCAGCCTCTCAGATCCTCGAAAGCTGAGGCTCGATGCTGCTCCCATTAAACCTCTGGGCGATCTGGTAGGCATCATGGCTCGCATCATCCGGGGAGGATCATACCGGCCTGCGAGGCGCATACTGGCATTCGAGGAAGATCAGCGACTTGTGGTGATAACCTCTACCTCTCTGTCCTTCTGCCGGACCGAAGACCTCCTCGACACCTGGATCATGCTTCGCACGACAGTGGAGCTGATCCGGCAGGCCTGGGAAAACCGCCATGCTCTTGAACCCGAACGCCACCCTCGGAGCGGTCTGGGCGCGAACGAGATATTTCGGAGGCTTCCCGGATCAAACTGCGGCCGCTGCGGTGCTACCACCTGCATGGAATTCGCGCTCGGCATCTTCACGACGCGTCGTACGCTGGAAGACTGTCCACCCCTGTTGGAAGAGTCAAACCGCGCGTTGCTTGAATCTGCTCGCTGGGTGCTAGACATCATGGGGCTGCCGAGTGATTTGGACGGACACGAGCTGAGCCACCATGCTTCCCAGCGTCGGTTTCCGGAAATCCGGGTGTCTGAGCCGCGTTCCGGAGGAACGTGACCTATCGAGGAGCGCATTGTGAACCGATCTGCCCCTTATTCGTAAGCGGAACGGTTGCCGAAAAATCCATTCATGAAACCTATTGGTTCTGAGGAGGGAGTGCAGGGGCTCTGACGTGACACGCTGCCGCGTGTTTGTCCCCGACGTCGTGCAAAGGAGGAACAACGTGCACACAAAGCGGAATGCGCAACCAGCACCGGGGGTGGAAGCGGCAGCCGCTCGGCGGATCAATCGGACTCGGCACATCCCCCTCCAAGACGATGCGTTTGCGCTTTACAGTTGGGTCCGGTATGGGAACCGCACTGAGAAGTGCTTCTGTATAGGGATGGAGCGTTTGCCGGTAAACCTGTCGTCTGGAGCCGATTTCCACTATCTTTCCCAAGTACATTACCGCGACCCTGTCGGAAATGTGCTCCACCACGGACAGGTCGTGGGAGACAAAGAGGTAGGTCAGCCCATACTTTTCCTGCAAGTCCTCAAGTAGATTGAGCACTTGCGAACGGATAGAGACGTCAAGAGCAGAAACCGGCTCGTCTGCAATAATGAGACTTGGCCTCAACGCGAGCGCACGCGCTATCCCGATCCTCTGCCGCTGGCCTCCGGAGAACTCATGCGGGTAGCGACCCCGGAACTCGGCTCTCAAGCCTACCTCGTCCATCAACTCCTTGACTCGCTCGATCCGCTCACTTCTCGATCCAATGCGGTGGATGACCAGAGGCTCCATGATAATGCTCTCAACGGTCTTGCGAGGGTTGAGTGACGAATAGGGGTCTTGGAAAATGATCTGCATGCGTCTGCGGATGAGCTTCATCTCCCGAGACGACAGCGTGCCAAGATCCTGACCATCGAAGATGACGCGTCCGGCAGTGGGTCTTTCGAGCCCAAGGATTAACCGGGCGAGGGTGGATTTCCCGCAGCCCGATTCTCCTACGAGCCCGAGGGTCTCACCGGGGTAAATCTCGAGATCGACCCCGTCTACGGCACGCAGCGAAGCCGCGATGCCTCCAAGAAAGCCAGTCCGGACCGGAAAATGCTTCTCGACCCCTTCCACGCGAATAAGAGGGGTTACGGGGGCATCGAGTGGCAGTGAATCAAAGACGGGCTGGCTCACAACGTTTCTCCCTGTTCATTCCGATAAGTCCCTCAGGAACATGACATGCATCACCGACTCGCTCTGGAGGCAAGACTGGGACATCAGCCAGAGAGACGGGACGACCGATTCACGATACGGTGGTCTGTTGCTGCATTCAGCGGGCTCGGAGGCTTGGCCGACCATGAATTCTGTGTTATACGGTCCGAACGATAAAGTCAATCGAGAGGACCCATTCTGAACGTTCTCTACCCCATGCTCGGACTGGTCCCGGGATTTGCCTGGCTCATTTACTTCTATTTCACCGCCAAGAGCGGGCGGCGATCCTTCGGTAATGTGGCAAAGGTCTTTGCGTGCGGTTGCCTGGCCACAATTCCCACCGCTATCGTGGAACAGCTCACCGGCGCTGCCCTCGTTCGCGACAACCTCACCGAATCCGCTCTCGTCAGTTTTCTCCTCATAGGCCCCATCGAGGAAACGGCCAAGCTCGTGGCAGTCTGGGTAGCCATCTATCGGAGCCCGGACTTTCGAGAGCCGCTTGACGGCATAGTGTACGCGGTGACGGCAGCACTGGGATTTGCGTGCGTAGAAAACATCATCTATATGGGATTCCTTGGTCCCGAGATCATTCTCTCCAGGACCCTGTTTGCCACGCCCGCGCACGCGTTGTTTTCTTCCATGTGGGGATACTCAATGGGCCTTGGGCGGTTTCGGAGGAGAGGCGAGCTGAAAGTTATCGCTACCGGATTGGCTCTGGCTTCGGGGCTCCACGGTGCGTACAACTTCGTGGTCGCTGTTCATCCGAAGGCCGCGATGCTTTCCCTCATACCCCTCATGGCCTTCATGGCCTGGCTTTTGGCACACCGGATCCGTGAGTTTCGCCGGTCGTTTCCATTTCCACCCATTGGGGATGGTGTGGTAGTGTGTTGTCCGCACTGCGGGGCGTACGCGCTTGAGGGGGCTGGAGTGTGCTCCAGGTGCGGCTTCGATATTCCGCAACTTCCGTTGGATGCGCCGCGATATTGCGGAAACTGCCGCGCGCTTTTAGATCCGCGGAGAGATGTCTGTCCCCGCTGTGGGTCAGACATGCGGATTGCACGGGTGCGCGAGGGCTGAGCAGTATGGCGGCGAGCGCTGAGGGTAAGCATTCACGTATGCGCAGAGGACAGAAAAAATCGTTAATGATTTCTGCTAGTCGATCCTCTCCTCCCGCTCAAGAGTGAATGCTTAGGGGTGAGGGAATTTTTTTCTTGACAAGGAACTTAGCCGCGGCGCATACTGTCTGGTTAATGTGGTACGAAAACTCTTCGCCAGGGACGGATCAATGGCACGGAAAACCTTCCAAACACCACCGGTGTTTTTCCTCCGCCAGGGAAGCAATTCCCACAGGTACCGCCCCTGCTCTACTTTGCTAAACCCATCTCACCAATACGACTTCACTGGAAGGATTCACCTGAGCGGAGAAATCTGGGATTTCCCGCTCGTACGATTGAAGCCCTAGCGTTCACGGCTTCCAGGAAGAATCACTTCTTCCAGAACCGCTATGGCGCGATGGCGTTGCCATCAGCCACAGCCCTTTGCAGTCGGAACATTAGCCTGCTCCGTGGGTAAAACATCGGTCGCCTGACGGTGACCAGGACCAAGCGGCAGCGGGTTTCTCTATCCATTATATACCTGTATGCGGCATGAAGCCCGCTCGGTACGGAGGATGACGATGAAAGCGCTGGGAATTCATCTTCTTATCGAGTTCTGGTCCTGTAACAGACAAAAGCTCGATGACATGAACTACCTGGAAAAGATCATGGCTCAGGCTGCGGAAGTGGCTGGCGCCACGGTTCTCAAAACCGCATTCCAGGACTTCAACCCTCAAGGGGTCTCCGGTGTGGTCGTTATCGCCGAGTCCCATCTGACCATTCACACGTGGCCCGAGCACGGTTACGCCGCAGTGGATATCTTTACCTGCGGCTCCACAGTCAATCCGTGGTCGGCTACGCGTTTCCTGCAACAGGAGTTGGAAGCTGCCGATATGCACGTAAAAGATTTCCAGCGTGGCCAGCTTCCGGATTCCGACGGCAGACCGTGTGCCTATGACGAAAATCATGTTGCGTGCAGCAGTTCTCACTGTCAGTGACCGATCCTCAAAGGGGTTGCGGAAAGATGACTCCGGACCAGCGCTCGAGCAGGCGCTGGCCCGGCACGGGATTGAAGTAGCCTTTACCGCTGTCTGCCCCGACGAGGAGGAGGCTATCGCCCGGATATTGACGGCATGGGCTGACGAACACGGCGTCGACGTGGTGATCACCACGGGAGGGACCGGTGTGTCTCCGCGAGATGTTACACCGGAGGCCACACTGGCAGTTGTTTCGAGGACTGTCCCCGGCATGGCGGAGGCAATGCGCCAGACCAGCCTGCAAAAGACGCCGCACGCGATGATTTCGAGAGCTGTGGTGGGGATCCGCGGCCGGACCTTGATTATCAACTTGCCCGGAAGCCCCAAGGGGGCTATAGAGAATCTCGAAGTCGTCCTCCCTGCGGTGCCGCACGCAGTGGCCAAGATTCAGGGCGACCCTTCCGAATGCGCTTGATTGGCAGTCCCGGCCTCCTGGCCCCTACGGTGGTTGGCCCATGAAGTGCTCCTCCGGATCGGGAGAACTTGGCAGATCTATGGATCCTCAGTCAGCCGGAGCAGTGCTGGAAGCACTCCTGGCACAATGGGGGCTGCAGGGAGCCCTGGCGCGCCACTCCGTGGTCAGCGATTGGGACGCGATAGTCGAGTCTTCAATCGCGCGACATGCCAAGGCCCTAAAAGTCGTGGATTCCACTCTACACGTGGCCGTGGATTGTTCCGTCTGGATGCACGAGCTTGCCGCGCTCAAGCCCTTGTTGCTCCACAAGATCAACGCACGCCTTCCCAACGGGACGCCTCCCATCAGGGATATCCGCTTCCAACAACGCTCGTGGGCGTTCCGCCCGACGAGTAACCTTGAAGACCCGCCAATTCCTGAGCCGAACGAAGATGAGGTTCGTTTGGCGCAACAGATCCTCTCTCGAGTTGAAGATCCGGAGCTCAAATCCCTTTTGAGTCGAATTCTCGAAAAGGATAGGCGCCTGAAATGGCATAGAGGCGAGCGGCGGTCGCTTTAGGAACACGGATGCACGTGCCCGTGAGGCACGGACATCTTGCTGGTGGGACGGGCATCTCGCACGTCAGTGTTGAGGAAGAGAAAGGGAAATAATTATGAGCAACCGCTATAAAACCCGTCCCAACGCCTGCCGCGAAGATCAATGCCTCGACACGCGTTTCAATCATCCCAAACAGGAGCTTCGCGAAGCCTTGTTCTTAGGTCTTGGACGGCATCTGCGACAGTACGCCGTTCCAACTCCGCAGCGAGCTCTTGTCTCCCTGTCTTCCTGTACAATCCGGCAAGGTCGTTCATCACGTTGAGGGCCTTGGGGTCATCGCTTCCTAAATGCCTTTCAAAGAGGAGGAGGGTTCGCTTGTAGTAGGATTCGGCCCGGGAATAGTCTCCATCGGAATCGGAGAGAGCGGCTGTAAGATAGAGGTTGGCAGCGTGATTGAACCACGCGTCTGCATGCTCTGCCTGGCCGACAGTCTCGTGAAATGCCACTATGATACCGGAGAAGATGCCATGGGAATCGTTGCGCGGCAGTAAAGTCTGCTCGATGCGGATATCCGTATCCTGCTTGGACAGGAGGATGAAGTGAGACGTTCCCGATGCTAAGCCAAGCCGCAATGGACTGGCTGCCGGACTGTCCACGATTTTGCCCGTCTGCGGGTCCTTTAGAACGTAGACTTCAGAAAGCTGTGCTCCCACGGCTTGCTCTTGGGTCCAGCCGGTGAGAGTCTCGGCAACATGGTTCATATGTCGGACCACGCCGTCCAGATCGGTCACGATAAGCGCTGACCCGAGGACATTCGTCACAGATTCCAACCACCGAGCAGCCTCTCGTGTCTTAATCTCTTGCTGATGTTTGTACAATGCAACCTCGATTGTTGTGCGGAGCTCTGCGCCGGAGAAGGGCTTGACCAGATAGCCGAATGGCTCTGTACGCTTTGCTCGCTCCAGAGTTGCCTCGTCTGCATAGGCGGTCAGATAGACGATCGGTATGTCGTGGTCCCTTCGGATCAGCTCCGCGGCCTCGATGCCATCGATATTTCCGTCCAATTTTATGTCCATGAGCACGAGGTCCGGGCAGCGCCGATTCACGAGGACCGCGGCTTCTTCCCCGCTGGAGCACAGAGATGTCACATCGTATCCCTGAGACCTCAGCTTCTCCTCGATCTCCATGGCAACAACGATCTCATCCTCCACTATGAGTATCCCTGGGCGCATCACGGTCCTCCTTTCACACCCTTTACCTGCGGTCACGGAACAGGATCTTGACCCGGGTGCCGGCATCAGAACTCATCTGGAGACTACCTTTGAGCTGCAATTCGGTGAGATTCTTTACGAGCCGCAACCCAAGGGATGCGGATCTATGGAGCTCCGTTTCCCCGTCAAACCCGATCCCGTCGTCTTGGACAAGGAGCTCGAACCCGTCCTCGCTTCCGCGAGAAAGAGACACACGGACTTCGCCGGAACGGCCTTCAGGAAAGGCGTGCTTGAGGCAATTGGAGACGATCTCGTTGATGATCAATCCGCAAGGCAACGCTGTCCCCACATCAAGAAAAGCAGGCTCGATCTCCAAATTCAGCGAGACCCGGCCCGCGACCTCGGAATATGATTGAAAGAGGGCTCCCATGAGATCTCTAATATACTGGCCGAAATCGATACGGGCAAGATCCGCAGATCGATAGAGATGTTCGTGGATAAAGGCCATAGAGCGTATGCGGCTCTGGCTGTCGCGGAGCACTCCCAGGGTCTTTTCGTCAGTCACGTGGGCACCTTGGAGAGCGAGGAGGCTGGATATGATCTGGAGATTGTTCTTGACGCGGTGGTGGACCTCCTGCAAGAGAGCCTCCTTTTCCGTCAATGAGTCTCTCATGCGAACTTCGGCGCTCTTTCGGTGCGCGATTTCCTCTTCCAGCCTCCTGTTTGCATCGAGCAACTGCTTCGTTCGTTCCTCCACTCTCTTTTCGAGCTCCTGATGAGCCTGTCGGAGAGCTTCTTCCGCCTTTAACCGGGCTAAAGCGCTGCCTAACTGGGGAGTTATGGCCTCTAGGGCATTCCGGGACGCCAGAGACACGTGCTCCTCGTCCCGTGATGCAGCCGCCAGGCACGCGATAATCCTATCCTCGTGCCGAATAGGAAGGGCAGCGATGGCCTTGATGCCTTCCTTGTTTCTCAGCCTCCCACAATGGTGGCTTTCTGCGGTGCAGGTGGAGTAGATAGGGTTGCCTTTCAGTATCCGTGCTGCTAGCGGGACTTTTTTGTCGAGGAAGGAGACGGAAGGAACAAGCTCCTCCGATATTCCCCTGTGTGCGGCAAGCTCGAGACAGGAATCTCGGCTCACGAGATAGATGCCTGCGACCTCCATTCCGGACACCTGAATACTCGTTTCAACACACAACTCCAGGGCCTGGTCCAGTCGTGTCACCTCGTTGAGGCGCGTGCTCAAATCCCTCTGGGCTAACGTGAGAAGCTCCGCTCGCTTGCGATCCCTCATGTCATGGATTATGAACAGGAATAGGCTCTGCCCCCGAGTGTGTAACTGAGCAAAATTGATCATCACGGGAACTTCTTCGCCATCACACCGGATCAAAACTGTCTCCGCGGGAACCGATTCCTGGGCCGGAACCATTGGGCCGCCCGCCAGGAAATGATTACTCGGAATCAGGTCCTCCATGGTCAGGGCAGTCACCCGTTCGCGAGAGTATCCTGTCAACCGTTCCGCGGCCCGATTCGCGTCGATGATTTTCCCCCCTCGGCCGGCCTGAAGAATGATAGCGTTCCCTGCCTGGTCGAAGAGAGTCCTGTACCGCTCTTCACTCTCGCGCAGGGCCTGGAGCGCGTTTTCTCGGTCCCCTACGTCTCTGAACGTCGCGAGTAGGGCTGTTCCGCCGTTCCAGGGAATTGTAGTGGCGGTGAGGTCCATGGGTATGGTCGAGCCGTCGGCCCTCCTGACCTGCTGAGCCTCGAAGACCGCCCCGTGCGGACGAATCCGCTCCAGCGAGACGGTGTGTTCCGGATCCTCGTCGCTGGGAAAGAGGATGGAAACGTGCTTGCCGATGATATCGTCGACGGCGTACTGGAGTATCCCCCGAACGGCTTCATTAGCGCCTTCTATGGTTCCGGATTGACTGTCGATCACCAATATGACGTCCAGCGAATGCTGGAATATGGTGTGAAACTTGTCCTCCGACTTCTTTCGTGCAAGCTCTGCATCGCTCCGTTGGCTTATTTCCGCGATGAGCCTCTCGTTTGCCTCTTTGAGGGCCGCGGTGCGCTCGTCGACGCGCAGCTCTAAGAGCTCACGATGTCGCCGCAGATCTTCCTCGACCCGTTTGCGTTCCGCGATTTCCCTCTCGAGCCGTTCATTGATCTCCCGGAGCTTCGCTGTTCGTTCCTGGACCCGCTGTTCCAACTGGGCGTGAGCCCTCAGCAACTCATCCTGGTGTTTTCGATTGAGCTCGAGCTGGGTTTTTTCGTGGGTGAGGTCCTCGATGAGCGCCAGTATGGATCGATCCTCTCCTGCGCGCAACGACCGAAAGTGGATCCGGCCCCAGAGAGGGCCGCCATTATCGGCATGAAGCGTGCCCTTCATGACCCGGCGTCGCCTCGTGGACGAGACCGATTGGAGAAGATTCTCCGCGATGCTTGATTGGGCAGGCTCGGACAGCAGAGCGACAAACGGCTCGTCCATCAGTTTTTCGGGGCTTTCCCGGATTCGCCGGCAGGCTCCGTTGGCGAATCTGATGGCAAAGTTGCTGTCGAGAAGAAGAGCGGGAATAGGAAGCGCATCGAGGAGCTTTGTAAACGGAGCGCTTCTTGCTGCCCGAACATCGAAGCTCCCCGTATAGGTGAGATGCTCCCACGAAGGAGCAATGACCTCTATGGTGTCTGTCGTGTCCTCGTCCAGTTGCTGCTCGACGAAGAGGGGCTGGTCCTCGCTCATGCTCCCGTCCTTGCGCCCACGCGCAACCGACATTATCGGCGATTCGCTCGTTCGCGGGGACGTTCCCGACTCTGTTGCTGCTGCGGGGGAGGCCGTCGCGGCCGAGGTGGCCGTTTGATGTCCTCGATGGCTACACCGAGCTCGCCTCCGGAAACGAGCATGGTAGTGATCACCTCGTTATTCACCAAACTGAGGGTCACTTTTTTTGCGCCAGCGTAGTCCTCGACCAGTCTCTTGAATCCACTTGCCCTGAATCCGGTTTCTCCAGCGTATTCGATGATCACGTCCCCTTCGACGATGCCCGCCTTTTCCGCAGGGCTGCCTTTACGAACCTTGACGACCCGAACTCCGGGGGAGGTGTCCAACTCCTGCAAACGTGCGAGCAAGATGCGTACGCTCGCAGTGTCACCTATCTTGCGGAACTCGGCAAGCGCTTGAGTGTACAGCTCCTTGCTCTTGTACCGCCGGTTCCTTTCCGCGTACACTCCTGCAAGCGTGGCCTTGACACGCGCCACCCAGAGGTAGTCCTGACGCTTTTCATAGATCTTCAAGGCCTCCTCCAGATCTTGCGTGGCATTCTCCCATTGCTGCTGTTGAGCTGCGAACATGGCCTGGCGAAACAAACGCATACCGTCAGCGTCGGAGGGAGGAAGATTCGCCGTGTCCGACTGGCCCCCAGAACCTCCTTCTCGTGCGCCAGCCATCTTGGGCGATACGGCTCCGTCTGTGGTCTCATCCATGACGACGCGAAAGCCGAGATTCCAAAAACTCATGGTCGGCCCGGAAAACCCGCGGAACGCGCACCTGCCGTCAACAGGACTCGCGAACCAGTTTCCCCCTTTGTTCACTCGAGACGTCCCTACACTTGGCCCTTTCGGGTCCTCAAGGGGGGAGGAGGAATAGTAGTTCCGGTCATAATAGTCCTGAACCCATTCCATGACGTTTCCTGCCATGTCGTACAGACCGTACCCGTTAGGCGGATAGGTAGCTACCGGAGATACGTACTCATAACCGTCATTCACCGTGGTCAAGCTTTCCGGGAGCTTGGGGTTGCCGTCTCCGAAATTTGTGTCGCGGTCTCCGGGAAGCCGGTTCCCCCATGGATACCTGACCCAGGCCAGCCCCCCCCTGCACGCCTTTTCCCATTCCGCTTCGGTTGGCAGGCGATACGTGCGCTTCTCTTTTCTGCTGAGCCACGTGCAAAAGGCCTGTGCGTCGTTCCATGAGACAAAGACCACAGGCTGGTCATCGGAGATTCGCCATGGCACCTGGTCCCACTTCATTTCCTTTCGCGGTGACCACCGGCCTTCCTCGCTGCTCCAGATCATCCCGCCGTCTTCCTTCTCAGCATCGGTCTTGTACCCCGTTGCAGCGATGAATTCGCGAAACTGCCCCACCGTAACTTCGGTGGCGCTCATGTAGTACGGCTTTGTGATACGAACCGGGTGGAGGGGAATCTCGTCTTGAAACCACTGCTTGTGGCCTTCTCTCCAGATAGTTTTGAACGTGAGCCTTGCCCAATCCATCTCACCTGGCAGGCTCCCCATCATGTATTCACCGGCGGGAATTCGGATCATCTTCATTCCAAGGGAATTAGTAATCTCAATCCTGCCGTTGCCCTGACCGATGGCCACACGCAGCCCTCGCAACGAAGTCATCCAGCGAGAGCAGTCCTTGGCACTGGCAGCAGCGCTATCGCAGCGACGAATGGCGTCGAGCACGAGCTCCCCGGCCCTTGTAGTGTCGCCCTCGAGAAGAAGCTCGCCGGCACGCACCACAGCGTCCTCCAATCCGGAATCAGCGTCTTGCTGGGTCACGATGGCCTTGGAATCGGTGTCTGCCTGTGCAATAGCGTAATTGCTTGGAGATTTGTATTGGTCTTGGGGACGCATTTCGTGTGGTGCTTGGAGATGGGAAGGGGACTGGGCCCCCGGGGCGGCAATTGCCGTTTCGGCTGCATTTGAAGCAAAAAGGCAGGAAGACCCCAAGTAACTTCCCACAACTAGCGACAACAATATGAGATCACGCAGGTTTACTGTCAACCACCTTGCTGAGATACGGCGGGGCCAGCGGGTAAAATAGGCTTCCAGAGTGGATTTGCGAGATATCGGATGTTGGTGTGTCATGAACAAAAAATCCTTGACAAAGATGCAAATTGGGAGAATCCTAGCAGACGCATGGGGGGAGTCAAGAGGCATTGACGAAAATCGGGCCTCGGTGATTCCGAGCTCTTACGGACGGCAGGAGGAAAAACGTTGACAACGGCCGTCAATCGTGGTAGCGATGAGAGCACACTATGCGTTAATCGATGAGGGGACAACTGTTTTCGATATCGAGAACAGAAATTTGGGATTGTATCTGATGAGGAGGTAAGTGATTCAATGAAAAGATTTGCAATGATGCTTGGAGTCGTGAGTATGATTATGGTGTTCGCGACCGTGGCCATGGGCTTCTATGCATGGGCGCCGTATGCATCATATGGAGCGGCTTCATCGAGCAGCAGTGGGTGGTACGGGGCTTCCTCCAGCAGTGGCTATTGGCCAGCGAGCTCATCGAGCAGCGGCTATGCTTGGCCCTCGGCGAGCAGCTCCTCCAGCGGTTATGCCGGTTACGCGGTGTGCTGTGTTCCTGCGAGCAGCAGCTCCAGTGGATATGCATATAGCTGCGTGCCAGCGTCCGGTTCCTCCAGTGGCTATTGGCCTGCGAGCAGCTCTTCCAGCGGCTACTGGCCTGCGAGCAGCTCTTCCAGCGGCTGGTTCTAATATCGGTCGAGCTGTCACAACGACATAGACCTATAAACAAGTGCACATGAGACGGGGCGGTTAACTCGCTGAGAGGGATCGCCTCGTCTCGTTATTCAACGATGGTGGATGGTATGCGACTCCTCCCACCCCTTCGGTGCCATCTCCTGCTTCTGACCCTTGCAATCTGCTGCCTGGTCATGCTGGGATGCGGAGATCGAGCCCCTGATCTTTCCAAACCTAATGCCGACACGCAGGCCCTTGCAGGTACATGGCTGCTGGAAGCGCGCATCACCGAGGATGGCGAAGCTCCTGCCACAGATCGGGTGATGCGACTGGCGCTTTCCCCCCGGGGAACCTTCCAGGCATATTACCGTGGAGACACGACACAGCAATGGGTCCGTGCAGGCGAGGGGGGCTACTCTTACTCGCAACCGGTTCTCACCCTGTATTGGGATAACGGGGCAACCGTGACCCTCCTAGTCTCGCAGTTAGGTCCTGACCGCATCAGAGTCCACCATGGCCTAAACCTGGTTCCCCTGAAGGACCAGGATCCCGACGAGATATTCGTTCGGCAGAAAATGGACAAAGGGCCGACCCAGGGGGCGTCCTGAGAAATTCTCCGCGGCGGAATCCCATATCCATTCTCATTTCTGGCAAATGCTTTCCAAGTCGAGCTGGAATAAAGAGGGCTTGGCACGGCTCGGCCCTCCCCCACGCCGATAACGGCTAACTATTCCCATTATTTGACACCGTGGCCGCACCGCCGGCTGGTCGCGAGGCTCTTGAGAATCTTCGCGCCAGAGGGGCGCACCAACAGCAGTCGCGCGGAACGCGGGATTTCTACCCCATAGGAACGATGGCCGCCAATTTTCTGGAACGACCCTGCGGGGGGCGACGAATGATCATATCCTATCGGTTGGCAATAGTAATTTCCGTTTCTCCTCCTCAACACTGACGGGCGAGACAAAACTGTCTCAAAACTCGGGACACACCAACAATCCTAGCACGATTGAGCGTCGATGCATGGAAAGGCAGCCTCACCCCAACCCACTCCCAGAGGGAGAAGGAGGCGGAAGAATCCCCTCTCCCCCGAAGCGGGGTAGAGGGTCAGGGTGAGGAGTGTGCCACGATTATCACGGACTGCAGGCTTTTGAGACACTTCCAGATGCCCGTCCCACCGGTCTGCGGACCTCCCATAAGCGTTCTCGGCCTATGGGAGCCGGAAAGAACTTTTGGCATCGGGTGCAACCGCCAGCTACGTGAACGGTGGATCCCGTCAGGGTTCTCGTTTCATTGTTCGACCGCTCCGTGGGGTGAACCCCACGGCTATTCACGGTCCACCCCTTCGAGGTGCAAGATGCGTAATTTCAAGGGATTACAGAAAGCTATCGTGTTACGTCTGTCCCATGCAGGGCGTTAATGGGTGGGCCGGGGTCTGGTTCGTCGCGGACGCGAGGCCGACGGCAGAGCGCCCAAGAAGGCCCTATTCCTCCCCCAGGGATGCCGGCCTTCCTGCTCGGACGATTCTCAGGGTAGGGTACACGGAAGACGCTAGGCATGCGAGAGCCGTGAGCAGGAGGGTTCTGGCAAACACCCCGGGATCTAGGTACACGTCTACGGACCAGCCGAATGATCGGTAGTTTATGGATTCGATGATGATCCAGGCAAGAATGAGACCGCAGAGAATGGAAATCAGAAAAGAAGCCAGCCCCATGAGCAGCGCCTGGGCCACATTGATCTTGGCAAGGTCTTTGGGAGACAGTCCAAGATAGCTGAGGACGGTCATGTCCCGAGATCGTTCGATGAAAATCGCCATGAGCGCGGTTGCAATTCCGAGGAGGGCTACGAGGAGAGAGACTCCTTTGAGGGTCGCTGTAGGGGCAAAGGTCTTGTCGAAGATCGCGAGAATATCGGACCTCATCTTGGTATTGGACGAGAGGCTGTGTTCGAGGCCAGGGAAGAGTGCGACGATGGTTCCCCGTACCTCCGCGGCCGACGCCCCGGGACGGAGAAATAGCGCGACCGACTGCACGGAGGTATCGTGCCAGAGGGCCTCGTAGACGGACCTGTCGATCTGAATCGTGCCCTGGTCGGAGGAGTAGTCTCTGATCACCGCAGCCACCTTGAAGGGCCGCGGTCCCTGGGGAGTACTGATCTCGACGGGATCCCCTACCTTGAGACCGAAACGATACGCAAAGGATTCGGAAATGAAGACTTCTCCATTTTCCAGGCGGTCCCACGCGCCCCTACTGCCCTGCAGAAAGGTGAATCGCGCGCGATCCCGAAGCACCGGGGCATCAATTACCCGCAGCTTGGCTGGCCTGCCATTCACCATGATGCCATGGGTCGAATATCTCTCGATGGCCTCCACCCGAGGGTCGTTCTGCAATTGTTGAACAAGACTCTCGGGGAGAGGATGGGCCCATTTTGTCGTGGCCGGAGAAATGTACACATCCCCCTGCAGCGCGCCTTCGAGCCACGCATCCACGGATTTCCTGAAACTGCCGATCATGGTGTCGACCCCAATAGTCATGCTGAGGGCCACCGCCAAGGCAGCCACGGCAATGCTTGTCCTGCTCAACGACGCAGAAATCGTGCGCGCAGCCAGGAAGACATGCAGCATGCCGGGCATTGCTCTCAGCCACAAGCCTGCATAATGAGTGAAAAGGGATAGAAAGGATGGGGTGAAAAGCGCAAACGCGAGCGTCATGGCAAAAGCGGACACAAAACCCCAGAAAATGGAGATTCGAGAAGCCCAGCTTGCGATGCTGGATATCACCACGAAGGCGAGCCCGAGGGCAAGCAGGAGCCCTTTGATGTTGTGAGCCCGGTCTTCGATGGTCTGCCGCTTAACACCGAGGGCCGGAGGCGCCCCCGCCACTTCCATGGCTGGCAAACCGGTCCCAATCATCGTAGCGAGAAACCCTACACCGAGCCCACTCCACACAACCGACGCGGTCAATTGCACCTGGTGGGAGTGAACCTGAAAATAGAGCTCGCTTATCGTGGACGACACCTTTTCCATGCTCAACCAGGCAACAACGTATCCAAACAGGATGCCGATGATGCTGCCCGAGGCGCCGAGCACCATCGATTCCGCGAAGAAGGCAGCCAGCAATTCTCCGCGGTGGGCTCCCAGGACCCGGAGCAGCGAGAGGTCCTCCCGTCTGGACAGCACCGAAAACATGGAGAAGTTGTAAATGAGGAACACCCCGACGAACAGGGCTAGCAGGCTCATGGCTGCCAGATTCAACTGAAAGGAATAAAGCATTGACCTGAGCAGGGCCTTCTTCTCCGTGGTGTCGGTCAAGGTCAAATACTCGGGAAATCCGGCGAGAAGATCCTGCTCGCCCGGCCGTGCGATGATGTCTATGCGATCCAGGTGGCCTGCCCTCCCAAACAGTTCCTGCGCAGCCGCGATATCAAGTACTACGAGACTTTCGCTGCCGGGTGTCCCCGAGGACGGAATTGTCCCAAGTACGGTTGCTTCTTTTCTGATACCTGCAGTCAGGATCGTGAGCTTGTCTCCAGGCGTGAGGCGGAAGCGCTTTGCCACGGAAGTGGCGATGTACACACCCGGGACCGGCCCCACCAAGAAACGCTGAAAAGCGGCTTCATCCCCTCGCGCTGGAATCAATGAGCGAAAGTCGCGATCAAGAAACGGATCGATCCCTACAAACTGTAAGGGCTCCCCAGAGGTCTCGAGGGTATGTGCCATGACCGTGATGACAGGGGAAGCTGCCACGATCTTGGGACTGCTCCACACTCTATTAAACAGAGCCTCCTCTATCCTGCCGTACTTGGATACGATGCTGTGGGTAGCTCGACCGGCGAGGAAATCAACCGTGGAGGAAAAGGAAGCGAGCGCGGAATCGTTTATCAAATTGACGGCCACGACGATCCCAACACCGAGAGCGATTCCCATGACGCACAGCATGGACAACAAGGGATGACGGCGATAGTGCCGGAGATTGAACTGGAAGAGAGGCTTCAGGTTCATCCGAGCATTCTAGCGCAGCCGTTAAAAAAGACCACAGCGCTGAGATTGCCAACCCGAAATGGGTTGAGCTGCCAGACTGCTGCCAACCGCTGGCTATAGTTTCCCATCATTCCCTCATGTGCCGTACTGTGATATCGTTTAGCAAAAAAGTGTCCGGGGTGAAATCGGTGAAGACAACTCGTGGCCTAGCCTATCTCGTGTGTGCCTTTATGGCCGGATTCGTGGCCGGCATCGTTTTCTCGGCGTGGAAGCTGGAAAAGGCTGAAGCTCCCGGTCACGAGAAACCGATAGCCCAAAAGGAACAGAATGGGCAAGAGCAGCTCAGAAAAAGGATAGCAGGCCTGGAAAAAATGCTTTCGGTAAACCCAAATAATTTGAGGGCTCTCGTGCAGCTTGGAAACGATTACTTTGACATACAGAGCTACGACAAGGCTGTCGAAACATACGGAAAAGCGCTGAAGATCGATCCGAAGGATGCCGATGTGCTGACCGACATGGGAATCGCGTATCGCCGGATGGGCAAACCTCAGGAAGCAGTGGCCGCGTTCCGCTCAGCCGTGGATGCGGACCCTCAGCACGCGCTCGCCCTCTTCAACATGGGCATAGTCCTTCGGGATGACCTGAAAGATTATGCCTCAGCGTTGAAGGCTTGGGAGACATTTTTGGAGAAGGCGGGAGAAACTCCCCATGCAGTCATGGTTCGCCCGTGGGTTGAGCAATTGCGCGCCAAAGTGTCCGAATCGCCTCAGAGACAAGAATCGAAGGAGTGACTCCTTCCAGCCACGCGGTCCAAACCGGTCATGAAATGCCTGAGGTTGGGCACGAGAGAGGTCCGTGATCCCGCCTTGGAAACGCGAAATGCCCCTGCCCCTCAACCGCTGGGACCCGTCAATCCTCGGCAAGCCTGTACACAAGGAACTCCGTCAGCGCAGTCAGTCCGTGGACAGGCATGAAATTGCTCGCAGATACATCGTACAGAATCTTGCTGTACGGAGCAAATTCGTCGTCACCTGTCCAGTGGATAAAGGCAACAGGGAGCCGCGGAAAGAGCGCAAACCGATAGCCCTGGTCTGCCATATCGATTGGCTTGCCTCCCCACCTCAACACCCGAGAAAGCTGCTGTTCCGTCTCGAGGGCAAAAAACCGGGTGAGACTATCCATTACCGACCGGGAGAAGTGGGCCCCCAATACCGCTCCGTGCTGGAGCGATCGGCAGTCGATCCAGGTCCCCATGACTCGTACCGCAGTTCCAACGTTCTCTGAAGCCGTGAGGATGTGGTGCAGGACAAGCACCTTTAGTGGAAGCGTGTCCAGGTACTCGTGCTCCGCTCTGATTCGGTACGGAAGGAGGTCGAGGACGAACCAGCTTTGAAGAAAGGGAATGACGACACGGGGCACGCCGTCGCCCCCCCTGTAGCGGCCGTCTGTCGTTTCTGCAATGGTCAACGGATCCACACGCTTGACCTTCTGAATGAGAAGATCGTACGAATGCTGGAGCTCCGATACATTCTTTCCCGTTCGATCCCGTTCCAGCCACATGGAGTACTCATCGACAGGCATAGAGTCATTTCCCCTGGTGTTTCACGTAGCCGACTGCCCGTGGGATAAGGTCCCCGGAGAGTAAAGTCGGCCGTTTGCATTCAAATTGATTATGAATCAATTCTCAGGCCGCGGCAAGCGGGCCCCCTAAGCGTAGGCTGGAAAGGTGAGAGGGACACTGCCTGCAGGGTGATGGCGCTAGAAAATATCGAGAAAGACAGTATACTAGGAGAAAAGGATGCGCGGTGACTTCGCCGCTTGCTTCACACTATCCGAGTGAGAGATTCATCAATGAACGCAGACAAGCTCGCTCCTGCCGATGCGACGGAAGAAAGAGACGTCAGGCCGGCGAACCCGACTTCGGGATCTACTCAATCGTGCTGAGCGCCTTCGGCACAGGCTCAGGTGAGCCTGCCGAGTCTGAACCAGCCCTTCGTGATCGGTACCAGTCCCACGGCTTTAGGTCCAGTCCCCAGGATATCGTGCCAGATGACGCGGAGCGATCTGTGGGGAACCGTGAAAGCGAGATGGGGTGTAGGCCGGATGTCGTACACGGTGGACCCAGGGCTCTACGCTATCGGAACCCCTGATTCGGAATCGCCGGTCCTTGCCACCAGCAACTACAAGATGACCTTTGACGTTTTGCGCCAATCTTTGCAGGATATTTCGGCGTGGATCCTGGTAGTGGACACGCAGGGCATCAATGTCTGGTGTGCTGCAGGCAAAGGGACGTTCGGAACCGACGAGCTGGTACGGAGGATCGAGACTGCTCGCCTCTCCGAGATAGTCTGGCATCGAAGGATCATCCTTCCTCAGCTCGCTGCCCCCGGAGTCGCAGCCCACGAGGTGCGAAGACGTTCGGGCTTCAGGGTGCTATACGGCCCTATCAGGGCAGAGGATATAAGACAATATCTGGCACAGGGGTGCCAGGCCGGTCCAGAGATGCGGCGAAAGACCTTTGGCTTGAAGGAGCGTATCGTGCTCATCCCTGTGGAGCTCGTAGGAGCATGCAAGACCGCACTTCTTGCTCTGCCACTATTCTTTTTGCTGGGAGGCCTGGCCGGTCAAGGAAGCTTTTTGAAGGAAGGAAGTGCCACAGCACTGTTCGCAGCCATCGCACTTGGGGCGGCGATCCTGGCGGGAGCGGTGCTCACTCCGATTCTCCTGCCCTGGCTCCCCGGAAGGGCGTTTTCCCTGAAAGGCGTGGTCCCGGGGCTGGTGGCAGCAGGACTCGTAGCTTTCATCAGGCTTTCCTGGTGGGGCCCGATGCCCGCGATGCTCGAAATAGTGGGATGGGGACTCTTGACCGTGGCAGCAGCAACGTATGCGGCCATGAATTTCACCGGCGCGTCTACGTACACGTCCCTGTCAGGGGTGAAAAAGGAAATGCGTGTGGCAGTACCCCTGCAGATCGTTGCCGCATTGACCGGAGTGATTCTCTGGGCAGGATCCGTGATGCTTGCGTGAGGTGTTCCGATGAAGTATCCCATTTATCTGCGAGACGTGGTGACGCTGACTCTTGACGAAGAGCGTTGCGTGGGGTGTGGGGTGTGTCTGGAAGTGTGTCCCCACCAGGTCTTGGCTCGCTTCAACGGCAAGGTTCGCATCGAGGAACGGGACGCGTGTATGGAATGCGGCGCGTGCGCCCGCAATTGCCCTGCGGAAGCGATCTCCGTGCGGGCAGGGGTCGGCTGTGCCATGGCGGTAATCAACTCGGCTCTGGGAAGGAATTCCTCTTCCTGCTGCTGTGTCGTAGACTCGCCTGACCAGCCGGCAGATGTCGGCTCTGCTCGTTCCGGCTGCTGCTGATCACATACCAGCTCTCAGTCACGGCAGGATTGGGGGTTAAACGCGTTGCGAGGCCGAGACCACTCATGTCGCGAATCATTCCTGTTGAAGTACCTCTCCCGTATCCCATCGGCACAGTAAACTGTTTCTACATTGAGGATTCCTCACCGGCTCTCATCGACACCGGCGTGAATTCTGCAGCAGCGCTCAAGGCACTGGAAGCCGGCATCGAGAAGGAATCCGGCGCTCTTGACCGGATTAGGCGAGTCATCATCACCCACGGCCACATCGATCACATGGGATTGGCAGGGCTCATAGCCGATCGGACTGGAGCGGATGTGTTCATCCATGAGTGGGATGAGCGGAGGCTGGGCATACACGAGGGCGGAGAGCTCGATTTCGCCCGCGAAAGATTTCATGCGTTCTTCGAGCGTGGTGGCGTCTCCAAAGGGCAGGCGGATGAGATAACGGAAGTGATGTTTTTCCATCTTCGGCACATGAACGCGCCCGTTGCCACTCCGACATTGTTGCACGGTGACGAAGTATTTCACTTCGACTCGTTCCACCTCCATGTTGTGCATACTCCCGGCCATACGCCCGGTTCGGTTACACTCTTTGATTCGTCCACAGGCACGGCCTTCACTGGTGATTCTCTCCTCGAGGAAATAACGTTCAATCCGGCTACTGATCTTACTAATCCATACATCCCGAAAGATTTTCGCCGCCTCAAATCGTATAGAGAATCCCTTCAAAAAATGATTCGACTTCCGGTGAGAGAGGTGCAGCCGGGTCATGGGGCGCCTTATTGCAATCACCGATCGGTCATAGAGCGATTGCTTACCTTTCATGAAGAGCGATCGGTTCATATCATTCGGATCTTGAGAAATCGTCGAGGTAACAAGGGATTGACCCTTTGCCAGATAGCCGAGGAGCTTTTTCCTTCCATGATCGGACTCGATCTTTACTATCGGGTTGCTGCGGTCGAGGCTCATGTGGAAGAGCTCGCTGAGTGCGGTCTGGTGGCATATGACCGTGAGAGCGTCCCCTATCGTTGTTGGTGCACGAACAGCAACGGCTGGTCTCCAGTCGAGGAGTAAATTATCCCGATACAGGTAACAACAATGTGGGTGTTAGCCCAGGACGTCCGAGTTTGTAATGCTACCCGATAATAAACAGCAATAGCGGGTCATTATGGCAAATTATTGCTTCGAGGTCTTAAGTGCAGCAATGAGAGGCTCAGCAGAGGATGTGCTTTTGGAGGGAGTTTGTGAGGGAGATACCGGCTGGAATGTCGCACGAGGCGGCAAGGGTGCAAGGGTTCCGAGAAGAATCAAGTGAAGAATTGAGTAATTAAAAGATGTTAGCAAGATATATTATTATCTAGTCGTCGTAAGTTAGTGCTATTGTGGTTATTGTATATCAACAAATCTAGGACGCCTTTATTCCTTGACAACTGCAGAATTTTGTCGTACAGCTTTAACATCCCTGCAAGTAGGTGTGTACGATGGTTCCCCGGTCTTCCCCAGAGGCCTGGGTTGGTTTTCTCTTTTTCTGTGTAGGAGGGTATTGGATATGAAACGTTCCGCTGTTCTTCTTGTTAGCTTATTCTTGTTGGCACTGGTGCCCACTGTTGTCGCCGCCCAGGGCCTGCTCGGGGCTGGGTTGTCCGGTCTGCCGTTAGTGGGAGGCTTTCTCCGAGGACCTGCGGCGGGCGCGTGTGACGAAGCGCCTTTTCCCAGGGCTGTCACGGAAGCCTACGTGGGCTACATGGATCATCGTCCCGGCGCGTCCTTTGGTTTCAGCACCGGCGGTCCGGGGCTGCTCGGCGCGTTTGAAGTGAGACACGAGTATCCTTTACGGGGAGTGTGGCTCGGCTTGTCGGAGACCGTAACGTTGAATGAGCAAATCGGTCTTTTTGCCTCCGGGTGGTACCTTCTCCCGTCGAATTTTACCTCTGAAGAGTTTTACAATCTAGATACCCTCCATCGAAGATGGAACACGGACACCCAATGGTGGTTCGTGGAAGGCCTGGGAAGCGTCAGGATAGCTGACGGATTCTCACTCCTGGGTGGTCTGCGTTACGACAGGTACACTACGCGCTTCAAAGATCCGTACGATGCGATAGGGGTGCCTTCCCTTGGCAGTGACACCGCGGATGTGATGGCGGATAATTGGATTCCTCTGGCGGGCGCGCAAGTAGCGTGCATCGGGACCGAAAGCAAACTTATTTTCAGAGCTGTCGGCTTTCCCGCACTCCTCGGCAACGTAAAGTACAATCAGGCCCAAGCCGGCCTGAACGCGTTTGAGGCTCGCGGCAACTACAGGAATGGGTATTTCCTTGAGTTTTTCGCACAGTATGCAAGGAAGTTCGGACCAGGTCAGGTGGGAATCTTCGGCAGATGGAACGGGACGCACGGGACCGTGAACCTGGACGTGGATGCCCTTCCTGCCGCAGGCAATGCGGAATTCGACTTGTCGTTCCACAGATTCTCATGGACGCTGGGTGCAAGTGTGAGCCTCGCGCTTAATTTCAACGCACCGTTCATGTGATCGAACAACACCATTCGCCTGCCATCGCGGCACGGCTTCTTTTTCGTGAAAAACCCTCTTCGGAGGGTTTTTCCATTTGGACCTACCCGCTTCACTGCCACACGGTTTGCCTCTGTGCCCCCATAATCGGACCCACCGCGTTGCTGAAAATACGGCGCTGTACTCGCGATCCTGCCCACGTGCGTAGCTAATAGGCTCTACCATAACATTATCCTTGGCAGCCTGCTAATTGACATTGCTTGACAATCAGGTTCCACCGTAATATTCTCCCCCTCGACCGAGAGGCGCCCGGAAAGCTCATGATCGGAGCAAGAAAGATCTCTCGGCAGTTGTTCCTAATACCTCCGAAAGCGGTAATGTCACGGCCGGTCCTCGAGGCCGCCGCTCGCGTGTTCGGCGGGTATTGCCCAGAAACGGTGGGCCGGTGTTCACCGTGTGGTGTCGCTTGGTATTGCTTCGTTGCCAGGGCAGAAGTCGCATGCCGCCATTAAAGCCATCCAGACAAGTCCAGAGAGGATTTACGGTCCACCCGGACTGGCGCGGGGCTTTGGACAACATACGAATCGTCCTGGTAGGAACGACCCACGCAGGGAACATAGGCGCTGTTGCGAGGGTCATGAAAAACATGGGCATCGAGGATCTTACGCTCGTATCTTCAACCGACTGCGGGCCTGAGACGGAAGCCGCGGCCATGAGCTCCGGTGCCTACGACGTTGTCGAGCGGGCCTCCCATTTCACGGAACTGGCAGAGGCTCTCGATACTGCGATCATGTCGGTCGGCACATCCGGAAGGTTAGGAGGTAAGCGGCTGAGCCCGCTAACCCCTGAGCAGGTGATCCCGGAATTGCTTGAAAGGGCTACGACTGGGCCGGTTGCGTGCGTCTTCGGGAGAGAGTCCCGGGGCCTGACGAACGAAGAGCTTTCGCTGTGCACTCACCATATGATTATCCCCACCGATGCACGATTTGCGTCTATGAATGTGGCCCACGCGGTTGCAGTGACTTGCTACGAAATCTTTCGAAGAGCCTGCAGGCCTGCGGGATTTGCGGTGAACACGTTTCGACCGGCTTCAAATGCCCGTAGGGAGGAAATGTACGCTCACCTGGAGAGCGTGCTTGTCCGGGCCGGCTTCCTGGACCGCGAGAATCCTCTCCGGATGATGAGAGAGCTCAGGCGAATATTCAATAGCGCTCGCATGGATGATCGAGACGTAACGATCGTTCGCGGAATTTTTCGCAAGATGGACACGATGATTCGACTTGCCGACGAGAAAATCCGGAGGCTGGAAGAAACGAGGCGAACAAATGATTCCTGAAGCCATTTGGCACCCCGGGGTTCGAACAATCAATGACCGGCTCTGAGCACATGTTCATCGATCCGGTGATATTTCGGATTGGGCCTCTCGAAGTCCGATGGTACGGGACCATGTATCTCATCGGCTTCATTGTGGCCTACTTCGTTATCAGGTCAGAGCTCCGCCGGCGAAAGGGCCCCATTCCTGAGGCCGCGGCTGGAGATCTCCTCTTCTATCTTATCCTCGGGCTTCTCATAGGGGGCCGCCTCGGGTACGTGCTGTTTTACAACCTGCCGGTGTACGTGGCCGCACCATGGCAAATATTGGCGGTGTGGCATGGAGGAATGAGCTTCCACGGCGGGTTGATCGGCATGGTTGTCGCCGGATTCATCTTCTCTCGCAAGCAGGGGGCGGCATTTCTCGAGCTGGCCGACATTGGGACCCTCGCGGCGCCTCTCGGACTGATGCTAGGCAGGATAGGCAATTTCATTAACGGGGAGCTGTACGGGCGGGTTACCACGCTCCCGTGGGGAATGGTTTTTCCCCAGGGCGGAGATGTGCCCCGCCATCCGTCTCAACTGTATGAGGCCGTGCTCGAAGGGCCTGTCCTCTTCGCTCTTCTCTGGTGGCTTCGGCTTCGTACGGGCCGGGACGGCGAGCTGCTCGCGACGTTTCTCATCGGATACGGCGCGCTGAGATTTCTTATCGAATTCGTGCGTGAGCCGGACATTCAACTGGGATTTGTCTTCTACGGGCTAACCATGGGGCAGATCCTCTGCCTAGGCATGATATGCGCGGGCGCGGGGCTGCTCGTTTACCTGCGGAGAGGCTCGCATAATCTGAAAACGGGGTGAGCTCCGTGGGAGCGGCCATGAACGGCCTTTGCCGTTTGGACTTAGTGCGCTCCCCTCTAGGAATACCCAGGCGGAGTGACAGACTTATGATCCGCAAACTGACAAAGCATTTGCTACGGGCCGCAGCACTTTCCGGTGCCGTGTGCCTCGTTTCGGTTCATTGTGCCGGCATCAGGGGTGTGGCAGTGGCAGAGCCGGCCGAACCGGTTTTCCAGGGAACGCTGGTGGAGACGTTCATGGCAGGGAAGCCTCCAGACACAACGTCATCTTCAGACTTCGGCGAGTCAGCGACGGGTGCTGGCTTGGGACCAGCGGAGTCAGGAGCTTGCGGCACAGATGCGCAAGGAAGTGACGCTGCCCCGGGCAGGCCAGCGATTCCAGATCAGACAGAATCATGGCGAAATCAGGCGGGGGCGTCGAATCAGGAAGAAAAGGAGGACGGGCAGCCCGCGACAGGGGAGACCGAAGCCCAGACTGCTAGCGAAGTGGGCACAAGCCAACCGGCAGCGACTCCTGACCGAAGCAAATCCGTCCCCCAGGCGGGTACCGCTGACCTCCCAACTTTGCTCAAGGAAGCCCAGGAGCTACTGGACAAAGGGGAGCATTCTTCAGCGCTGGCAATTTTTGAACGGGTAATCGATGGGACCAAGCGCGAGAAGGACGGCAAGATAACTGCAGCGGCTCGACACGGGGCGGCCCAAGCACTGCACGCTCTGGGTAAACCAAATGAGGCTCTGGAACATGTGCAACGAGCCATTGTGCTGAATCAGCAACTGAAGAACGCCAGGGCTCGCAGCCGGGATTATCTCCTTGCGGGGAGCATTTACATGTCGCTGTCCAAACCTGACATTGCTCTCCAATCCTTCGAAGAGGCCCAGAAGATCCTGCCCGTATCGGAGTCCGCTGTGCTGCCGGGATTACTGGAAAAGAAAGGGCTGTGCTACCTCAGCCTCTTGCGGTACGGCGATGCGCTGAAAGAGTTGACGAGAGCCCACAGTGCCGCTGTGAAGGAAGGGAATCAGACCGAGGCTGCACGCCTGAGCGTGTCGATCGGTGAGCTGCTCGTTGCGCGCTCCGATTACCGTGCCGCATTGTCACATTTCACCAAGGCGAAAGAGGTCTACAAGTCGGAGCATCGCCAACGCGAGCTTGGCGAGACCCTGTACAGGATCGCGTACGTATCTCAAATGTTGGGCGATTTGAAGGCCGCGGATCAATGTGCCGAGGAAGGGCAGGCCTTGCTCACGGAAAATGGACAGGTGGGGGGCGGAGCACTACCGCTCCTAGTCCGAGGCATGCGCGCCTACAGAGAGGGCCGTATGAACCAGGCCTCGCGGGACCTGACGGCAGCTCTTCGCCTCTGCGAAAAAACCGGCGATCGCATGATGCAGGCCCGGATCCGCTTGTCTCTGGCGGAGGTCCAGCTCGACAGCTCTCGGTCGGGATCTGCTCTTGAGTTGGCGGGAAAGTCGTTGGCTGATTTTCGGAGTCTTTCCGCAATCGGTGGCGAGGCCTATGCGCTCCACTTCATCGGGAAAGTCTACTACCGTCAGGGGTTCGTGCAGAAGGCGCTCGAGTACGCCGAGGAGGCTGTGAGCCTGGGAAAACGGATCGGGGATCGGGACAATGCAACCCAAGCGTGTATCCTCCTGGCAGACATCCACGAGGGGCTCGGCGACTCGGCGGCTGCAGGAAAAATGCTCTACCAGGCAGTAGACTACGCAAAGGCAGGTGTCAACGCCCAAGCGCGGGCAGACCTCGGACTCGCTCTCGCTCGTTACCGAGTGGCTCGCAATCATCTGGACAAGGCACTGCAGGCGATTGAGGAAGCGCGAAAGAGCTATGTCGAGATTCACGACCGACGGGGTCTAGCTGACTGCGACCACATGCTGGGGGTAGTGTACGAGCTGCGCGGCGAGAGAGACAAGGCTATGGCTGCGTTGACGAGCGCTCTGGAAGGCCACAGAGCGACGTGGGATCGCTACGGAGAAGGCAAGGATTTGACTGCGTTGGGCGTCCATTTCAAGAACCAGGGGCAGCCCGACCAGGCGCTCGACCATTTTCGGAGGGCCATGGATCTTCGTCAGGGGATCGGAGATCAGAGAGGATATGCTGCAAACTTGGCCAATGTCGGCAATATCCTCCGGCACCAAAACGATATGCCGGAAGCCCTGAAGCATTTGCAGAAGGCGCTTGCCATATACCAGCAGCTCGGCGACCGCAAGGGAGAAGCGGATGTGCTCACCAACATCGGGAATCTGGAAGCTGCCCGAGGGCTGCTGTCGTCAGCTCTGGACAACTTCTCTCAAGCGCTCTCCATCCATCGTGAGATCCGGGATGTAAGGGGAATCGGGACTGACCTCACGAGCATAGGAAGAGTGTATCTCACTAAAGGTGACGTGGAGAGCGCTGCCAAGCACCTGGAGGAGGCCCAGAAAATTCTTGCATCAGTCCACGATCCGCGGAGTGAAGCAGCACTCCTGGCGGATCTCGCAATGCTCCAGAGGATGCGGCGAAACACCTCGGGGGCATTGTCGCTCTTGGCCAAGGCCAGGCAGCTCGCGGAATCTACCGGCGACGCATCGGCTGCTTCAGCCATCGATTTGAAGATGGCGAGCGTGTACGAGGACATGCAGGAATACGACAAGGCACTGAAGCTTTTGCGGTCGACCCTGGATACTGCGCGCAAGCAGCAGGATCGGCAAAAGGAACTGTGGGCCCTGGGTGAAATCGGCATCATACAGGTGAAGACCGAGGATTACGAAAATGCCCTCAAGAGCCTTCATGCAGCCAAGACGCTTGCCACGGACCTGGGGATTCCTGCCTCGAAGTCCAAAGAGCTCGACTTCTACCTCGGAGAGATCTACGACGGATTCCGAGATTACGACCGGGCTCTCGATCATTACCACAGAGCCTTGGGGCTGTACCAGGTCCCCGGCCAGGACGAGGTCCTGGGACAGCTCTACGACAAGATCGGCAACATCTACTATAGGATGGAAGAATTTGCCAAGGCGAAAACCTTCTTCGAGGATGCTGTCCGAATCAGCGGAGAGATCCGCAACACATCCATGCAGATAGCCCAGTTGATTCGACTGGGAGATATAGCCAGCAAGCTGAACAACAGCGAGGAGGCTCTCCGGTACCAGCAGCGGGCCCTCACACTGACAAAAGAGAGCGGGGACCAACGGACGCAGGCTCGGATTCTCACCCGGGTGGGCACGCTGTACCAGATGCTTGGGCGACCCAAGACCGCGTTGGAAACCTATCGAGAGGCCTGGGAAATACGTACGCGGCTCGGGGACAGCAGAGGCGTGAGTGAAAACCTTCTGCAAATTGCGCTGGTTACCTCGATTCTCGGGGATTCGAGCCGTGCAGTGGCAGACCTCAAGCGAGCCTTCGAGATCGCTCAATGTTCCGAAGATCGCAGTATGCTGTGGAAAGCGTACTTCATCATGGGGCGAACCCTCGAGGGGGACAAGAGGCCCGGGGAAGCTCTGGAATCCTACAGAAAGGCGATCACCATCCTTGAGGCGATGGAGGCCGAAATCATGGAGGAATCCGAGGAAGATGATTTCATATTCGGAGGGAAGACAGCGTTGTTCGAGACCACGCTTCGTGTTCTTATGGGGCTGGCGAGAAAAGACCCGGAAGGAGCCTATGACAGCCAAGCCCTGCGGATCGTGGAAAAGCTCAAGGCGGCGGAATTCGAGAACGCGTTGTCCAGAATTAACGTCGAGAATTTCTCGAACCTTCCACGCGAATTATTGATTAAAGAGAAAAGTCTCAAGCTTGGGCTTCGCAAGCTGAATGCTCGGCTCGCGCAAGCCAGAGCGGCCTTAAATCCTGATAAAGAGGAGCTCCAGAAGTTGCTTGCCGAACGGAGGGCCAAAGAGAAACGCTTCCTGGAGCTCAAAGAGCGCCTCTTGAAAGAATATCCCGCTTACGCGGACCTGTGGTATCCTCGCCCGGTTTCTGTCCACAGGGTCCAGCGCGAAGCGATCATGAATGGAGAAGCCATCCTTGAATTCATGGTCACGCGCAGCCGGACGTATCTCTTTGCCATAGACAAAGGGCGGTTCCACACATTCTCGATCGAGTATCCCGGCAATGAGCTCGAGAAGGACATAGAAGCGCTCACGCGGCCCTTATACCGAGCAGATACGCTGGCAAATTGGGATCCTTCGGCAGCCTACAGACTTTACACGAAAATGATAAAACCTGCGGAATATTTCCTGGCAGGCAAACGATCGATTCAAATAATTCCCCATGGGCCCCTGTGCGCGCTGCCGTTCGAGATACTGGTGAATTCCGATGCTCACGCGAACCGCAGGTTCTGGTCAGCCAAAGACCGGCCCTCGTACTTGCTCGAGAAGTACACGTTTTGCTACGCCCCGTCTCTCTCGGTGCTTTCTCACGTACGAACGCGGAAGCGGAGCCGGAAGCCGGGTTGGAACATGGTTGCGTTCGGGGACCCCGTATATGAGGAAGGGGAGAAGGCCGGCGAGCGCAACCCCGGCGCCGATCGACTCATCACTACCATGCAGGCAGGAACACACGGCTCGAGGGGCAGTCAGTTGCGTCCACTTCCCGGCACGAGGAAAGAGATATCGGAAATCCTCAGCATCGTCGGGGGACCTACCCAGACGTACCTGGGTCCTTTGGCCTCGGAAACCTTGTTCAAGAAGGCTGACCTCGGGCGGTACAATTACATCCATCTCGCTACCCACGGCGTGCTCCTGGGCGGATCGGGCAAGTTTCCTCAGCAGCCGGCGATTGTGTTCTCCCTCTTCGGAGACAAAGAGAACGACGGCTTCCTTCAACTGGGAGAGGTTTTCGGCCTGCAACTCAATGCTGACCTCGTGGCGCTATCGTCCTGCCTCACTCCAGGTACGATACGGCCCAATGAAACCAATGCCCTGATGGGCCTTGCCCGTGCATTCTTGTTCGCCGGAACCGATTCCGTGATACTGAGCATGTGGCAGGTGAACGACGAGAGCACGAGCAGATTCTTTGTGGACGTGTACAGAAGCATGGAGCACGAGACAAAGGCCGAAGCGCTCCGCAAAGCCAAGGTTGCTATGCTCAACAACCAGGCCACGAGCCATCCGTACTACTGGGCTCCCTTCATCCTGGTTGGCAATTGGCACAACACCTTCGACCGAGCGACCAACAGGGCAAATCCTGATGGAATGCAGTTCAAGGGGATTTCCTCGTGGAGCAAGTGGCTCAGAATGTGATATATTTGGGGTCAGGTCTTGTTTCTTGAGGAATCTGTGATAACGATGGTCTGTGAATAGGCCACTGGCTTGTTCTAGACCGAGCAGGCGGGTTTAAGAGGCGACTGGAAGATCAAGAAACAAGACCTGACCCCTTGTCCGAGGATGGTCATGAAGGTTGTTGCGGCATTGGTCGTGATCATGTTGGCGTTTCCCTCGTGGGCCGCGAGTGAGAGCTGTGACGCCCTGGTGAGCAGGCTCAAGCGCCTGCGAAGTGAATACCATCGGTACGTCACCGGGAGCGCAACGAAAGAAACTGCACCGGACTTCGAGGAGATTGTCGCGAAGCTCGACGAGATTGTTGATTTTCAGAAAAAGATGAGGCAGGCAGATTGCAAAGTCCCGCCACGCTTCAAGGAGCCGGACGAGGAAGATGACTCGGAATCGAAGCCCGTGCCCAGGAAGTCTTCACGGGGGAAAGGGAAGCGTCCACGGTAGCGAGGCTTCCTCGCTTCAGCCGTTGGGAGAGCACAAGGAGTTGATTATGGAGCTCGACGCGATACGAAAGCTTGCCCGTCTCATCTGCGATTCGCGAAACATCGTTGTTTTCACTGGAGCCGGAATATCGACGGAATCGGGAATCCCGGATTTTCGCTCGCCTGGGGGGATTTGGTCTCAATACAACCCGGATGATCTGACCTATCAACGGTTCAGGTCGCACGAAAGGTACCGGAAACTATACTGGGAATACGATCGGGCCAGATACCCTGCCATGAAGAGCGCCCGTCCCAACGCCGCACACGAGGCAGTGGTGGAGATCGAGAGAGCGGGGCGACTGCTGGCATTGATAACGCAGAATATCGACGGCCTGCATCAGGACGCGGGGACCTCAAAGTCCAAGATCTATGAGCTTCACGGCACCGTGAGGGAAGTCTCTTGCTTGGATTGCCATGCCCGTTGGCCTCGAGAAGAGATCACCGAGATGATGGATCGAGAAGGAACGGAGGTTCCCTATTGTGCGTACTGTGGAGGACCCTTGAAGTGTGCCACTATCGCATTCGGCCAGTCTTTGCCCTCGGACGTTCTGGAACAGAGCTTCGTACACGCGCGTGCGTGTGATCTCTTCCTCACCATAGGATCGTCGCTGGTAGTCCAGCCTGCCAACTTCTTGCCGGTGGAGGCCAAACGGAGCGGCGCCAGGCTGGTTTTGGTCAACCTGTCCTCTACCCCGTACGACGACCTTATGGATGTCGTGATAAACGAAAAGGCAGGGCCGGCCATGGAAGCAGTGATGAAGGAATTCCGCTCGATTTGCTCCGGGGCCGCCCCCGTGCGTGAAGATTCCGTCGCATGAGGGAGCATTTGGGCGAATTCTACGATCTCACAGGTACGGCTACAGGTCTCAGGGTGATCGAGAAGAGGAATGGTAGTGATCAGTGATTGCTTTATGCCCCGAAGGGGCATACCATGAGTAGCCCCGCTCGTTCAGAGTGCAAATCCCCGACTGAGTCGTGACCGAATACGTGGCCGTGATTATGAAATCCTCCACGAAGGCCGAGCACACTCATAGGCGGCAGGCTGATTTCTCATTCGTCGATCGCAGAAAACGTGCCCTAGATCGCGGGTCAAAAAAAGTGAAAAACCTCGTTGTTCTTGAGAGATCAAGAAGATAGAATGCTTTTGTCAAAACGATTCTATCACCAACGAGGTGACGTGATTATGACACAAGGGCTCCTTCC
>Ga0067045_1028172_pt1 | contig 40698 bp, 44 predicted proteins | sample TerdegcTABiofilm_FD_59184 | JGI IMG/M metagenome (GOLD analysis project Ga0067045, IMG submission 59184) | Combined Assembly of (Gp0054472, Gp0054536) Wastewater bioreactor microbial communities from Singapore -Terephthalate degrading... | reverse complement strand
CAAGGGGAAAAGGGGCTGGCGTATGAAGCCCTTTTTCCCCTTGTGAAAAGAATATTATGGGATTGTTGCCGTCTGGACAAAAGAAAGTGCAGGGGAAGGCTCTAAAGTTTCATAGACTGCAGACACCGTTATGCGTGGGATAGAGATAGTGATCTAAAGTTTAACAGGAAAAATTGAAAAAACCATACCGTTTGATACTGGTACAGAATGTGCCTATCACAAAAAATGAGAGGGAATACTGGACTGTAATATTTATTGTGCAGATCCGTATTGTGCCTGGCAACGAAGTGTTGTGGAAAACACCAACAGGTTATATCAATATTTATTGCAAAAGAGAAAAGTTTTGCTTATGTAAGCGATGAGGGAATAGATGGTATAACTATAATGATACATGCACGTCCAGGAAAATCTAAAGGATGGAAATCTTTGTATGAGGTTTTACAGGGAAAACTCAATGGTGCACTTCAAACGTGAATCTGCATCATTCTGTATAGATTACTGGATGGGGTAATGATACAAGATATAGAAAAGACATTATTTTTTTAATTCTACCAAATTTAAATGGGTGATATATAAAAAGGGTCATTGAACTTCATAGGTCAATATGACTTATTTATGATATACCCAGGATTATTCTGGTTTGATATTGTTAGCGAAAAACTAATAAAAATATGTGAACGTTCATTAACCAATGTTTGGAAATACAACATATTTTTATTTATGATAATGCAATTTTTATTCAAGCTTTTATCCACATTATAATGAATTTTAACAGAAATTAATTTTTGAATATATGCATTTTCAGCCCATACATAAAAATAATTATAAAAGTAAAAAAAATTTTTTTAAAAAATGTTGCAACATAAAGCCTGGAATTTTCAGCATTTAGCATGGCTTTATTCAATAAATTTACTGCATTCGATGTAGTTCAATGCGACATAGTAACATACATTCAACCTAAAGCCAATTAATTTAGTAAATTAATGTCATTGCCTGCTGCGTTTGTGGATAATGTGGATAACTTTGTGAATATTAATATAAATAGACTGTTTTTTTGGGTATTCAACATTTTACCTGTTGATATCGTACAGGTAATATAACCCTCTCATGGTAAGTTTTGTGTCAATGTTTACGGGGATTGAAAGATAGGGATGTAACACTTCAGCCATTCCTCCAGTGCAGATAACACTGTAATGTGCTTGAGTACCTGACATTTTTTGTATTATTCCTTCAATTAAAGAAATCCATCCGTAAAAAAATCCTGAAATAAGTGCATCTTTTGTATTTTGTGCAATAATAGAAGCTGGTTTTTCAAACGGAACTTCAAAAAGCTGTGCGGTACTCTGTGCCAGTCCATTCATTGCTGCCTTTACTCCGGGTGCTATGACCCCCCCCTTTAATACGCCATTTTCAAGCAGGCAGAATGTTATAGCAGTGCCAATATCAACAATAATGCAATCGATTTTGTAATCGATGTAAGCAGCAACCGCATTGACAATGCGATCAACACCTAATTGGGCTGGGTTATCATATTCTATCATTATCGGCATACGGGAAAGGTGGGTAATCCTGTGAGTACTTATAGAAAATAGTTTTTTACATGCTGCATCATAGGCATTATTACATTGCGGGACAACACTTGAATAAATTGCACCCTGAATGTCACCAGCATCTATAGAATATTCCTTAATAGCATTGGCAATGGTGTCCGATAGTTCCTGTACAGTAGCATCCCGTTTTGTAGGATACCGGTACATAAAAACAGGCAGGGGGTTGCTTGTGTCATAAAGCCCTAAAACAGTATGTGTATTGCCAATATTGAAACCTATAATCATGGAACGTTATACCTATTCGGTATCATGTGCCCTCTCTAAACGGGATTTAAGTGAGTAGTAAGACACGCGGGCTTCGTCCCGCACATTTTTATTGGGGTCACTCATTGCTTTTTCTATAGCTTTAAGCGCTTGTGGGTCAAATATCTTTTCCAGTGCACGAACCGCTTCTAAACGGACATCATAGTAGGGGTCATCTAAAAGTTTGATCAATGCATTGATGGCGCTTTTTTCACGTAATATGCCAATGGAACGCGCAGCAGCCATGCGCACCGATTTAAATTCATCATTGCATGCCTTGATAAGAAGTGGTGCTGCTTCTTTGATTTTAAACTGGCCAATCTGTTTAACTGTTTCTTCCCGCTGTGCACCTCCTTCGGTCATACGCTTTACTAAAAGCATAAACGGTGCATCGGTAATGGCTTTGAGTGCTCTTTCGGTTCCAATTTTCTTCAGAGCATCGTGAGCAGTTTTCCTGACTTCAGCATTATTATCTACAAGGCAGCCAATTAATGGGCTGACAGCCTGATCGCCGCCAATCATACCTAATGCGCGGGTTGCTTCTACCCGTATCTGATAATGCTTACTATCAAGTGCCTCAACTAAATGCGGTATGGCATACTTATCCTTAAGATATCCCATGGTTCGTATGGCTTCAATTGAAACCATCATCTTTTTGTCTTTAAAGGCTAAATACAGTATTTTTGATATCTCTAAATCATCGGTGGGGCCTATTTCACTCAAAACCCTGAGCGCTTCAATCTTATCACGCTGTGAACCAGATATGATTATCTGACGCAGGTTTTCAATAATAACAGGGTCTTTTATATTGCCAAATTTTATTGTTGCTATCGTCCTTACTCGCGGATCCGGGTCATGGATGAGTTTTTTTAAATCTTCAATAACTGACTGGTCGCGAATTTTTACCAGAGCTAGCAATGCATTAAGCCTGACTTCAGCTTTACGGTGTTTTGTTAATTGTAATAATCCTTTGATGTCATTTTTTTCTCTGAGTTTGTCAACGTTTGGGGTAAAAAGTGCCATAGCAATCCCTTTTTTGAGTATTTATATTTATTGCAAGTGTACTCCATATGCATAAAAAAAGTCAACTAATAATGTACAATTTTATTATATTATGCAAATGTATATATAGATACAGTTATACCTTGACACGCACATCGCCATATCGCTTAATTAGATTTTTCTGCTCCATTGCATTCAAAAGTGGTATCATATATTTTCGTGAAAGTCCGGTGATTTCTTTTGCCTGTTGTATGGTTAACTCTTTGTTTCGTTCAAAATGTGTCATGATACGTTGTGTGTATTGTGTAAACACATCGCTGTGCCATATCAATTCTTTATCAACAACCACTAAATGTCCTGTTTTAATAAGTTTATCAATTATATTTCGGTAGCGGGGAAAATCTTTTGGGTTAATGCCTCCTATACCTTTTTGTAATGCCTGCCGTAAAAATTCCCGTTCACTATCGCCAATATCATCCCTTTGCTGTTTAATCAAGCCATGATGTGTCACTATATGGTGCACAACTTCATATGGTAGCAAAAACTTTTGCGCCAGTTCCTGTTCGGTTGCGCCAGATGACAATTCCTGCTTTAATGCATTCACCGTACTGTCGTAGTGTGATGGTGTGGTAATATAATTGGCAATAATAGTAACTTTTGAATCGTTCTTAAGCTTTTCCACCGCATTAACAACATGGGCTTCATCGGGAAATATTTTTTTCAAATGTTCAACTGGCATATATGGATTGGTGATGAGAGTACACAGAATAGCATTTGCCGTTATATCATAACTCTGTGCTATTTCCTGAAGAAGCGGGTCTTTTTTAAGTGTACCTTTATAATCGGTACTCAGGATATAGCCTCCTGCTATTATTGTATATCCTCCAGGAAATGTTGCAACAAATCGCTCGGTTGGGTAGCAGTGGACTGGTTCTTTAAACTTAAGTCGCACAACGGTGTTTGACTGGCCAATAACACTGTACTGCGCATCACAGGCAGCAGTGCCAATCAAAACCTCAATCCACTGATTGTTCTTGATTGGTGAGAATGCATGTGTGATACATGCAATACAGCTTCTGGTTTCAGTGAAAAAGTTTTCCGTAACTATGATGTGGCCACGTTGTAATGTTGCTTTTTCAATTCCAGCCAGCGCCAGTGCCGTTCGCTGTGAAACATCCGATTTTTCCTGTTGAGTATTATGGCTTTGAATCTGGCGTATGCGCGTGGTGATGTTGTGCGGCAGAATGGTTATAGTATCATTGACTGTAAAACTACCATTTTTGCTGGTACCGGTAACCACAGTACCAACGCCTTTAACGGTAAACACCCGGTCAATATGTAAATACGGCTTATTACCAGCTTCTGGCTGGGGTAATCGGTGAATGGCATCTTCCAATGCTGACTTTAATGAGTCAATACCTTCCCCTGTCATTGATGAGCATGGTATTACACTTGCGTTTTTATACGGAGTGGCAATTAGCTTATTTTGTATGTGCGATAGTACCCGGGTAATGTCTTCAGGTGCTACCTTATCAACCTTTGTTAACGCTACAACGATTGAAGGAATTCCCAATATTGACAACACTTTCACATGGTCATCAGTTTGTTTCATCCAACCGTCATCGGCAGCAATCACCAGAAGGCCAAGATCAATTCCCCATGCACCGGTTACCATGTTACGTATAAACCGTTCATGCCCCGGCACATCTACAATACTTACGGTACCAATGGTTGGAAGGTTAATGTAGGCAAAACCAATATCAATGGTCATCTGGCGCTGTTTTTCTTCTGGCAGTCTATCAGCATCTATACCAGTAAGTATCTTGATGAGCGATGTCTTGCCGTGGTCAACATGGCCTGCAGTGCCAATAACGTACATGGTTATTTCCTATGGTAGCAAAGAGTTTATAGCGTCAGCAACATTTACAATATCGTCATCCAAAATGGTTCTGAAATTTATTGTAAATACATCATTCTGTATATAGCCAATAATGGGAACCGGTTGAGAAACCATGTGTGTTGCAATGTCACCAGCTTTTTTTCCATCAATGGCTATGGCTATTCCATAATCAGGCAATACTTTATCGGGCATGGCACCACCACCAAATGCTGTTTTTGAACTGATGCGCTGAACGTACGGTTTAACCTCGTCTTTTAGTTTTTTGAAAAGTTTTTTTATTTTTTTATCTATTGCGTGTAAATCCTGTTTCATAAATGACCATGTGGGAATGACTCCGTGCCTGTTGTTAGCATACTGCAATAAAATTTCCTGTAATATAAAGTAGGTTACTTTATCCACACGAAGTATTCGCATCAATGGATCTTTCTTTAATGGTGCTATCAAATGCTTTTTACCTGCAATGATGCCAGCCTGACATGCACCAAGGAGTTTATCGCCACTAAAACACACTAAATCAGCATATTTGAGTGCCTGTGCCACGTTGTCATCGTTGTTAAATATCAGATTGCCACTTCCTAAATCTTTAACCAGTAACACCGTATCTGTTTTTAAGGTAGCTAACTGTTGCAATGTGGGACTTTGCGTGAATCCTTTCATATAAAAATTTGATCGGTGAGCTGAAAGGATAAGCGCTGTGTTTTCCGTAATTGCATTTTTGTAGTCTGAAACTTCAGTAATATTGGTTGTACCAACCTCAACAAGCCTGCATCCAGCCTGCTTCATAATATCAGGGATGCGGAAACCACCACCAATCTGTATTAACTCACCCCGCGAAATGACAACTTCTTTATCGCGTGCAAAATGGTGCAGTATTAAAAATACGCTTGCAGCATTGTTATTAACAATGAGTGCATCCTCGGCACCAGTAATAAGGCATATAAGCTTTTCGGCAAAACCGCCCCGCTTGCCTCGTTTTTGCGTTGGTATGTGGTATTCTAAGTTGCAGTAGGCACGTAAGTTTTCGCTAACACGTAATAATATATCATTGCCAAGTGGTGCTCTACCCAGGTTAGTGTGCAGCAGAATGCCAGTGCCATTTATCACGCGTTGAAGCTTTTCCATACGGATAGTTCTGCATTTATGAACTATCGCCTCCAAACACTTCCCATAATCAAAGGGTAGTCCCTGAGCAATACGTTTTCTTTGTTCTTCCAGCGTTTCACGGATAACCGCAACAACAAACGGATGACCAATCTCTCCAATAAATTGTTTAATCTGATCCTCTTCAAGAAGCTTTTGTACCTGCGGTATCTGTTCGTACATTGCGCCATTCCTTTACAATAATGCGGAAGGGGCAGGAATCGAACCTGCCACTGCCTTTTAAGGCAGCCAACGGTTTTGAAGACCGCAGAGACCACCAGATCTCATCCGCTTCCTTTTACACCTTTTGGTTTATTATAGCAAATGATATGCAATAATTGTAAAGGATTTTTTATTTGCAAAGTGAGTTGTCGATAAAATGGTACCAAAATGTGGTGCGATATCGTTTATTAGATCAATCTTCAATGTCACTCGATTAAAGTTTTCATGAGAGATTGAAAATGAGATATAATCCTGGGATACAATTGTTGACGAAGTATCAATACTATATCCATTGCTTTTAAGTGTTTGTATTATTGATTCTGCATGGATTCTAAAGTCAGGATTGTTATTTGTAAAAAGATCAATATCATCAGAGTATCGATGATTAAAATATCCTCTACTTAAAGCGGTACCACCGGTAAGATAAAACGGTAGATTTAAGTTTTTCAAGCATGTTAGAATCCCATCTTGCAGTGGGTAGAGGTTCTCCTCGTAGTAGCTTTTGAAGTGTTGCAAATCGTTCTCTCCTTTCTTTTGGCCATATATGATTAATAACATCATCAGTTAAAAGTGATTTTGCAGAATCAAACCCCCAGATACCTACAACATGGTGCCACGGTAGTTTTTGTAAACAACGTATAAATATATGTTTTTTTTTACTTAACGGAATAGTGTCATTATCAATACTATCAATTAACTGCGCTATATTCAAATCATAATCCCAGAATATCATAGAAAGAAGTTTCTGCCGTTTGTCTTCTGAATATTTCATGGGCGATAGTTCCCGGTAATATTACTCAATATATATATGACCTTCCTGTGATTGCGAACAGGTTGCAATAATTGCTGTACATAACGCTTTTGGTGCAATATATTCAATTACTTGTTTAGCAAAATTTTTCGATGTTGCAATGAGTAGCCCACCGGATGTTTGTGGGTCAAACAAAAGGTCAGCAATATCACGTTTAACACCGGAAGCTACCGTACAGTGTGAACCTACAAAATCCTTGTTGCGATATAATCCGGCAGGTAAAAGTCCCATAGCAGCATAGTCAGTGGCACCAGGGATAAGCGGCACAGCATTAGCATTAACATGAATAGCAATGGAACTTCCCAGCATCTCAGATAGATGACCAATAAGCCCAAAGCCAGTGACATCAGTAACCGCATGAATGTGCTCACTATATGGGTAGCCCAACAGGCAATCGTTTACTGTAAGCATTGATTGTATGGCTCTGTCAGTATGCTCATTAGCAGCAATGCCTGCTTTAATAGCAGTATTAATGGTGCCGGTGCCAATGGGTTTGGTTAAGATGATTACATCATCAGGTTGTATTCCAACATTAGTGTAAATTTTTTCAGGATGGATTATTCCAGTAACCGAAAGACCATATTTAAGCTCAACATCGTCAATACTGTGCCCGCCGATGAGTTGCACTCCTGTTTTTTTCATTACCTCTAAACCACCCAGTAAAATATTTTCCAGTACATCCATAGCAAATGTATTCACAGGGAAGCACACAATATTCATAGCAGTAATAGGTCTGCCGCCCATAGCATATATATCCGAAATGCTGTTGGTGGCAGCAATCTGCCCAAAGACAAAAGGGTCATCTACTATCGGTGTAATAAAATCGACAGTCTGCACAAGAGCTAAATCATCACTGATTCTGTACACACCAGCATCATCGCTGGTTTGCATGCCCACCAACACATTGCTGTTGTATTCAATGGGCAGCTTTTTCATAACGTTAGCCAGGTCCGCCGGACCTATCTTTGCTGCTCATCCTGAGCCTCGTACAGATTCAGTAAGACGCAAATCTTTTTTTGGTTTGTTGATATCACAGCCTGACATAATGATTACTGTAAGAATATATTAATACAATAATGACTTGATGATGACCGCATATACATTTTCTTGCAAGAAAAAAAGTATTTTTTGAATGAGTTTTGCTCTTCTTTAAAAATATTATCATAAACAATAATACATCACAATATATGGGAGTATATATATGGAAACATATTAGTGCATAAAGTTTTTTGTGCAATTTAATTAAAAAATAAATTACGATTTTTAAAGTTATGGTTACATATTACTGATTTTTTATTTTTATATTGCAAACATTTGTCTGTGATGCCTTAACCTGATACTGAATATTGTTTTGCATTATTGTTCCTGTCGATTCCATTTCAATACGTGAATGTTCAAAATATTTTTGTTTATAATTATAACTCATAGAACCTTTACCAGTTATCCTTGAAAAAGTACATGGAATTTGTGCAATTGCTATAGTGTATTTATCATTAAGAGATTGAAAGGTATTTTCTATTTTATCAGTTTCAATTGATATACCAGTATAAGAATTAATGCTTTTAAATTCCACTGGATATGAAAGAAATTTCCTTGAAAAATAGTGCTCCCAATGTGGATTCCCAAGTACTTCGACATTGATGTTTGATTCCTGTATTATTGATCCTAAGAGTGTCTGTATAAATTCATTAAGAAACAGAGATATATTATTTTTATTAGCATCGCTTTGTTGTTGTGAGTAATTAAATGTTTTAGAGAATAAATTGAAATATTTTGTTTCATCCTGTATAGTGATAGTTTTTTCTTTAAAATTTATAACGACAGCGATAGGTGTGTTATATAATATAACATATCCTTTAAGATACTGGAATGCATCAGGTATCCTCTTTATAGCTGAATTAATTGTATCATTACTTAACATATCAAAATCATATGTTATCTGAGGAGTGGAATAAAAATAAAATAAATCGCAAAGTTTAAAAGATGCTATAATTGAATCACTTGTGCTATTCACAACAGCAAGCTCATACGTAGCCTTAATTTCTTCTTCTTGATAATCATATATCGTATTGTTGTTGATAATCTTTAATTTTGTTTCGAATATTGTTTGTATTTCATAGGTAGTATGAATCTTAAATTCAGGGGCTATTATTTTAGTAATTTTAAATTTCTGATTGGATATAGTAATTTCGTTCTTATCATCAGCTTGAGAATAATTTACAACAAAAATCAATATTGTTATAATAGCAGCTTTTATAATCGTTTTGGAATGATTTATAATATATTTTATCATAGTGTACCTCTTTTTTATAGAGAATGCAATGATGTAGGTTGTATTGTCAATTTTCTGGGCAATCTTGATGCAATATATTTTTAAAAAAAATGTAATAAGTTATGCCAGTTTCATCAATTCTGGGGGTGGTCCCCAGTAAAATTGGCAACACGGGATGCCTTCTTCTAAATAAAATGAAAATGTGTAGCCACTAAAGCGATAGTTATCGGTATTTTCATCACTGTCTAACGCAGCAAGATAATCAAAAAGATAATTCTCCACACAATACGCTATAACCTTAGCCAAAGACATCTTACAAACTTTGCGTACATCCATCACAAACTCATACTCATTCTCGTACAAATACAGATGTATGCGTTTCCAGGCTTGATATCGCTTCCTATACTGTAATCGTTTATAGCTTTTCACCGGGATGCGTTTATACGACAGTACATAGTTTATGAAATTTATAATGAAGGTATGAAGAGGTAATTTATGGATTGCAGCATAAGATTGAAAAAGCTCTAAGTGTTCATAGGCGATGCAGGTGGTAGTTTCGATATTCATATGTACTCTCCAAAGTATTTATAGAATATTATTTAAGTATGAGATAAAAATTTCAATCATAATTTGTTGGTATTTAGTGAAGAATAGAAGCATAGTATGATTTTTTACAAAAATATCTCCGCTGTCTACAGTATAGTATAAGTAACTATAATTTTGGGCAATGTACAATAAAATTTGTTGACTATCTTTAAATACATAGTAAACATAAGAATCCTGAAACGAAATAATTTTACGTAATTTATTCTCCATGAAAAGTAAAATAAAAGATTTACGTACAACCATTTTAAACAATTTCTTTGACATAAATAATAATCCAATTATTCAGTGGCAATTAATTATCGCCATTGTAGGTGGAATGATATTGATTGCCGCTGTATTTTCTCCTTTTATAAAAGCTCCTTTCATTGGCACTATTACTTACTCTCGTGTAGGTAAATACTATGATGAGGCAATAATTGTGTGTGGTGTGCTTGCTATACTATTAGCACTAATTGGATTATATCGATGGGTCATCGTATCTGCATGTGGCTCTTTGTGTGTTATTATTGTTTCACTGTATAATGTGTATTTCAGAATACAGAAGCTCCATAGTGCAATCGAAGAAAGACTGTATAGCAACCCCTATAAGGATGTACTTATATCGTTTCTCAATTCTGTGCAGCAATCAATTACTTTTCAATGGGGTATTATTCTTCTGTTTTTGGGGATTGTGTTACTTATTTTCAGTGCACTTATGAAGCAAAGATATATTGTTATCCCTACTGGCAAGAAAAGCAAAAAAGCTACGCAAACGAATCAAGCCATTGAATGATATCTTTATATCCAGCTTCATTCAATTTGCTAACAACATAATTATATCTGCCGCAGTGCTCACACAATCCATGTACAATAATGACTATACTCTTTGGTTTTTCAATAACATCTTTGATTGCAAAAGTGTAACTCTTCTGGAAGGTATAGTCAATTCTTTATGATTGGGGTTCATATGTCTCTCCCTACATGGTAAAAAGTTTTTTTATGCGATAGTTAATGAATATCCATTTATTGCCAAAAGTAAAGATATTTTATAAAAAAGGATACTTATACAGTTACTATCGCACAAAAATCTATGCGTCCATTGACGATGGAGCTTTATTTTTGTATATTACAGTAATTTAGTTATTACTTAATAACCTGAAAAGGAGGAAAAAAAATCATGAAACGATATACATTGCCACAACTACCGTATGAATACAATGCGCTTGAACCATATATTGACGCAAAAACAATGGAAATTCACCACACCAAACACCATGCGGCATATATTGACAAGCTCAATGGTGCATTAGATAAGTATCCTCATTTGTTTGAGTTTACGATTGAACATTTGCTGGCAAATTTGTCTTCAGTGCCTGAGGACATTAGAACAATTGTTCGTAACAATGGGGGTGGGCACTACAACCATTCACTCTTCTGGAAGATTTTAGGGGGCAGGGGCCAACTGCCCGAAGGACAATTACTTGATGCAATTAAGAAGCAATTTGGTGCTGTTGAAACATTTATTGATGAATTTAGTAATGCTGCAGTAAACCGTTTTGGTTCAGGATGGGCATGGCTTAGTGTTGATGCTACTGGCAAACTAGTAGTGCATTCCACAGCAAATCAGGACAGTCCCATTATGGAAGGGTTACTGCCTGTGCTTGGTCTTGATGTGTGGGAACATGCATATTACCTAACGTATCAAAACCGTAGAGCAGACTATGTGAAGGCTTTCTGGAATATAGTAAACTGGCATCAGGCTGAGGAAAATTATATAAAGGCAAGAAATATAATGGAACATTGCACATCGCATCCGGAGTGCCTTGCTGTTGCATAGGGTTTTATTGTTAGGCTGGTATCAAACCAGCCTTAACTTTTTTTTAGATTAAGTTCAGGTGCTTTTTCCTCTTTGGGTGATGCTTTAAAGTCATAGCGATATGTCAGACCAAATGCTATGACAAAAGTTTCTTTATTATTTAACTTTTACTTTTTTAAGAATTATTAATGGGAAATGAAAAAGTACTTGTACATTTAACTTATAAAATATACCATTTATGGCAAATCAAGCTTTGATTCCAAGTATACTGCAACATTTTTAAAATTTTTATTTTAGGGGGTTCCAATGGAGGGGAAGATTACCCGCCGTGATTTATTAAAAAAATCAATTGCTACTGGAGTTGCTGTTGGTGCTGGTACGTTGATTGGCACCTGTACCTATACGTTGCTGAAAACACCTGATATTACTGATGTATATGGTAATTATCCACCTTTAGAAAAATTAAAAAAATTGACTGTTGTAAATCCCAGGGCACCCAAACCCAATGTTATTATCATTTATTGTGACGATCTGGGGTATGGTGATATTGGCTGTTATGGCAATACTGTTATCCGTACACCCAATATCGATATGCTGGCAAAAGAGGGAAACAGATTTACTGACTTCTATGCCTGTGCTGCCGTGTGTGCACCTTCGCGTGCGGGGTTATTAACAGGGCGCTATCCTTTCAGGACGGGTATTATTGGCAATCCTTTTCCAAAGAAAGAACCGTTAGGACGAAAGTTGACGCGCAATGTAGGGATGATGTTGCGGGGATTAGGCATGATGGATTTGCGGGATGATGTTGTTGCCAGGGGATTGGCTTTTGAAGAAGTAACTATCGCCGAAGCTTTAAAACTTGCTGGATACAAAACCGGTATGGTTGGCAAATGGCATTTAGGCGACTATTCAACCCAGCCTGAATTTAATCCGCTGCGCCATGGTTTTGATTTTTATTATGGTGTGCCGCATAGCAATGACATGCGGCCATGCCCAGTGTACCGAAATGAAACAAAAGTTATAGATAATATTCATGGAGAAGACCAGTCATTTTTGACCGGGACATATACAAAAGAAGCTTTGCAGTTTATTGAATCGTGCGGCAATAATCCATTCTTTTTATATTTTGCCCACACGTTTCCGCATCAGCCTTTGTGGGCTTCAGAAAAATTTGATAAAAAGTCACTAGCTGGTAAGTATGGGGATGCCGTTGAGGAGATTGATTGGAGTGTTGGACAGATACTGAAGCTTTTGAAAGAAAAAGGCATGGATAACAGGACTATGGTTATTTTTACCAGTGATAATGGTCCGTGGTATGAAGGAAGTACAGCAAATTTACGGGGTAGAAAAGGAAATAGTAATGAAGGTGGATTTAAAGTACCTTTTATTGTGAAGTGGCCGGGAGTGATACCACAGGGCAAAGTTACCCATGTGCCTGCCATGAATATTGATCTTTTCCCAACGTTACTTGAGCTTGCAGGAGTTGGATTGCCGGAAGATCGCATCATTGATGGAAAAAATATACTGGGGCTTTTCAAAGGAAACGATAAACCTGTGCATGAGGATTTATATTTTTATCACTATGATCTGCTCGTTGGTATTCGTTCAGGGAAATGGAAGTACTATTCAAAGATTGACCGGTATGTATGGCCTAATCCTCTTGATTCCACACCCCTTATTGACAAATTAGGGAAAGATGCATTGGGACACCGCTGGCCATTGCTCTATAATCTGGAAAAAGACCCTGGTGAAGCATACAATGTGTTAGACACCTATCCTGATATAGCCCACAAACTACGACAAAAGCTTGAAAACTGGGAGAAAGAAACTATGAAAAATCCCAGGGGATTTAAATAATTAAATCCATTGTAAGATTCCAGCAAATACAACCAGCATTGTGGCGTTCGCGACAAAAAGGCTTCCAATTACAGCTTTTTGTACTTTTGGCTGCCAGTCATAGCAATACAGCGATACCACCCAGAATGGTATATACACGGTTATAAATACCGGGAGTGCGCCCCACCATGGATATACCCACACAAAGCATGGAGTTTTTACTAAAAATATCTCAAAGATTGAATAAAAGGCAGCATTGGCGATAGCTATAAATAAACGATTGTTGACACCTAAAATCTTTGCCTTTGGGTCTTGTGGTAAAATCTTGCTGAAGATTAAACCGGATACTGAAAACATTAAGCTTAATTCCACACCAACCCCGATAAGTATAAGAAATGCTGTGCCGGTAGGGACAGTCCACAATGCATGCCCGGTAAAATGCTGAATGAGTGCATTAATGATCTCTACAAACCAGTGTACCATGTACAGCGAAAGCCCTGCTGCAATACCTTTCCAGTTTTTATTCTGGATTTCGTTAAAATAGATATACACTACAAACGCTAACAGTGTGATGACATACCATTGAAAAGGGTTGCCACTGCGCAAAATACTAAGTGCTTGCTGTGTTGCTTCAGGATGGTTTAGATTCATACTTCCTCCTCTGTAAATATAATTTCATTATTACTCTTGTTTCCTCCGCCTGTAATTGTGAAAGTTAAATATAACCCGCTATTACCATTTGAATCCTGAATGGTAAAATTGAGAATTGCAATTTGTTATGCAAATAGTGATTTTACATGTGATAGGTCATCATTATAAATGCAAGATTTTTTTATATTGACTTTTGTAATTTAAATCTATATAATTCTAAAAAACAATAATTATTTAATTAAAGTATTCATAATAGGTTATTTATATACTGCCTTTGGTGGTTGGACTGAATTTTGTCCAGTATGGTAAATTGAATAATTAGTAAATAATATCGTAACAAAATCAAATAATGGAGGGTTGCATGTACAAAAGAATATGTAGTTTGGTTATTATACTGGTAATTGCTGTATCCAATATGTATTGTAAAAAAGATACTTTGGTAAAGCCAATGAATGCTGCCATTGTGTTTGTAAATGGATCTGTAACGGTAAATGATATGGAAGCAAGTGCTGGTACCTTACTGCAATATGGAGATGTTATTAAAACCAGCGATAATGGCATATGCAGAATTCAGATTGGCGACAAGAATGTGTTACATATAGGAAAATCATCTGAATTGGTGTTTAATATATCAGATAAGGGGAATGAACTGCTCTTAAATAAAGGGTGGTTGGGTGGTGTAACCCGAAAGATTTTTACTAATGAAGGTAAATATTTAGTAAAAACACCTACTGTTGTTGCAAGTATACGAGGGACATCATTTTGTGTTGTTGCCAGTTCCGCTGACAAATCATACTTCTGTGTGTGTAATGGAAGCATTAATTTAAGAGGAAGTAGCATGGAAAAAGGAGAAGATGTCACAGCAGCACACCATAAAGGGTTATGGTTTCAGCAAGATAAAACTGGAAATGTTATAGTAAAAGAGGCCGGGCTGCTATATCATGATGACAAAGGTATAGAAGAATTAGCTGCAAGTATTCAGGAACGAATTGATTGGACAAAACCTGATAGCAATTAAAAGCAATCAGTGTCTATAAAATATAAGCATTATAAGAGAAAAGCCCCATCAAAAATTACACAGGTATATGTTCCTTTGGTCGCATCTCTTTAAGTGCAATTGCATTTGCAGGGCAATGTGTTGCGCACAATCCGCAACCTATGCACATCTCAGCATCAATTGTTGCTACTTCATTCACCTCTATTGCATGTACAGGGCACACTGATACACACAGTGCACAACTATTGCAGTTATTTTCATCTATAGTTGCTGTAAATCTGCTTTTGGAAACTACACCATGAGTTGCTCTGTTACCTGCAAAACGTAGCATTTCACAGCAACATGAGCAACAGTTACATATGGCATTGCCAACACCCTTGTTCTCGGTCATATGAACCAGGCCTGCTTCCTCAGAGATTTTGAGTATTTCATAAGCTTCCTCTTTGGTGATTGCTCTACCTGTACCACGCTCCAGGGTGTAGATTGCGCCATTATTGATCTGTATACATACATTGAGTGGTTTATTACAGTTCCCATGAGAAAGGCGACAAACGCAATCCACAACTGCAAGCTCTTTGGCTTGTTCAATAATTTTATAGGCGTCTTCATACACAAGTATTTCACTTCTGGGTTGTATGGTTTTGTTAATAGGAATAACGCGCATAAATGAGGGAATACTAGCTTTTGTTACAACCTCAAGAAGTGGCGGATATTCAGTATCCATAAATTCCACCCATAGTTTTTTAAAATCAGCAGGGGCATCTTTCCATAGCAGTGTTGCATCATGAAACTGGACAATATGCTTGGGGGGTCGGTATTCAGCGCCTTCAGGTTTTGACTTTTTAAATGCAGCACCTCGTTTAAATAATTCTTCAAGGATGTCAGTAGCCTGTTGTACGGTAAGATTAAACTTTTCTGCAACCTGTATAGCATTGGCAGGCAGGTATGCAATAATCTGGGCTTCCGTTTCGTTTGCCACACACTGCCAGATCTGTTGCAAAAGCTTTGAATTTTCAAACATAAGCCGTTTGGATAATTCTTTGTAGATATCCTGTGCCATATATCCTCCATTATTTTTTTATGTTAACTATAAAGAGTTATCATACAATATGTCAATATAATATTTGCAAGAGCATATGAATTATAACGGGAAATGTAATGTTGATGATTAAAGTAATGGTATCATTCTATCCCTCGATAGACTGTAAGTCCATGACAGTGTTAGCATAGGTGGTCTATCTTGTATGGCGATAGTTCCCAGTATAGCTCTATTTGATTATAACTATTCTCTTTGAAATACTTTGCCTATCTATTTGCTTTTACATATACTGTAATCATTTTTTATTTTTTACCATATTCAATATTCAATTTATAGTTGAAATTTGTTCCAGTAGTAGTATTGTTGTATTATATATATACTTTGGAGGAAACATATGAATATAGAAACAACCACCTGTATTGCCTATGAACACTTAGAGCTTTTACAAGAAAATGCCGCTATCCGTAAACTATCGCTTCATACGTTTGTTATCAATTTCATAAACTATGTGTTTTCGTATAAAAAGATCCCTGTTAAAAGCTATAAACGATTACAGTATAGGAAGCGGTATCAAACGTGGAAACGCGTACATCTGTATTTGTATGAGAATGAGTATGAGTTTGTGATGGATGTGCGCAAAGTTTGCAAGATGTCTTTGGCTAAGGTTATAGCGTATTGTGTTGAGAATTATCTGTATGATTATCTTGCTGCGTTAGACAGTGATGAAAATACCGATAACTATCGCTTTAGTGGTTACACATTTTCATTTTATTTAGAAGAAGGCATCCCGTGTTGTCAATTTTACTGGGGACCACCGCCAGAATTGGTAAAACTTGCCACACAATAGCCGTCACAAATAAGTAACTATCTCAATATATGTCATAAAAATATTTTGATGTGGCTAAACGCCTATCTACATACTATCTCCCGTATCGTCTTTATTAACATATTTTTATTTCATTTCAAAAAGGATTTAATGTAACGGGTTTTGTTCTGGCCCCGATTTATCAAGCACTTATTTTGCTTAATATATAATAATTCTCCAAAGCGTCGTTAGGCGAAACATAGCCAAGTCTTTCAAGCATCCACTCGTTATTGTACAGCTCAATAAATTCACCAATGGCTTTTTCTGCATCCTCAAGTGTTGCAAAATCATGTAGCTTGAAAAGTTGCTCCTCAATGGTCCGGAAAAATCTCTCTATGATCCCATTGCTCTCCGGACTTCGAGCCCATGTATGGCTCATCTCGATTCCATAGTGCCTCATGGTTTGCATGTAATATGCTGATGTATACTGACTTCCACGATCACTCCGCACGATCACATTTTTTGCGATATCATTATCAAGTGCGCCAAAGCGTTTTTGAATCGCATTTTGAACTGCCCGTGTCGCTTCAAAGCGATCACCATTCTTGACTACCGTATATCCGATAATCTCAGAATTGAAATGATCAATTACTGCGAACAACCAGCACCAGCCATCACGATGGTTGAAAAACTTCTTCCCATCAGTACCACACATAACATCAGGGGCTCCTGTTACCAGTGATCCATCATGAGGCCTGCTGCTACCAGAACCTCTAGGAGCTCTATTCAGCAAATTTTTGGCCTGCATTAGACGAAATACCCTGTTTTTCCCTACGGAAACCCCTTTTTCCCGTAATCTGCGGTTCAGACGTGCATGTATCTTCTTGTATCCAATACCATGAAACGGTATCTGCTTGATTGTTTCTTTTATTTCTTCAACAAGCTCTTCATCACTTATCGTCCCTTTCGGACCAGGTTTTGAAGACATTTCACCCGCGTTACGGCCATAATATGATGCTGAACTGTAATCAATAACCCGCAGTATCATACGTACCGGATACCTCCTCCCGGTAGTTGGATCACATGCACATTTGTATTCATCTACGAATTCTCGTTTCGACTTCTGATCCAGTTCTCTTTTTTTTATGGAGATTCAATTCCATCGTCAATTCACCAATAGTCTTCTTGGCTATTTCAAGCTCCTTCTCAACTGGATCCTTCCCACGAGATTTCAGACCTTCCCTGGCGGCTGTGAGGAATCTGTTCTTCCACGATTCAATTTCTGGAACGGGTATCTTTAGTTCACGTGAGATATCGTTGATATCCTCACCCTGTAATAACCGTAATACAATGTCTTCCTTTTTCTTAGCACTTATCCTTTTCATACGTACAGTTTGTGACATACCAGCCTCCGATTTCAACCAATATTTATGCTAATTCTGTGCTCGGTTAGAATCGGGGCCAGTAAAACTATAAAATGCATATTTATGTAATTTTTAATCAAATAGTTATTGTTATACGTTAGTGTAACATGTTTGTTTTTACATTGCATAAATTAAGTGAATTAATAATATAATATAACTTATAAATTGGTAAAGAAAATAATTGAGTAATCATGCGAGAATTTCTATGGTAAATGAAGCTATAAGTAATATGATGTTTTATAACTATGCTTGACAGTAATAAAAGACGCTAATAAAATATGAATAATTATTGATTTATTACTCAAGGTAAGGATCTACAGAAAAGCACTACTATAAATCGACTGATAGCATTTTGTGAAGACTATAATATAAATGTTAAAAAATTTGATGATGAAGGATATTATTTTTTAAGAAATATATCCTGCCGATACAGGATTATTGCCATTAAGTGAACCTGTTAAGCAAAATGCTAAGTGGGCAACAAATATTGTGTTACGAATTGTAGAAGAAAATGAAAAAAAATATTGAATGAGCATAATGAAAACTTTTGTTCCAATCATATTCCTTGTTTGTGTACATATATCGACATACGCCCAGATGCCCAACTGGGCTATGATGATAGATAAAGAAGGTAATAAATACTATTTTGATAGAAACGGAAAAATTTATACTGACGATACCATAACAACCTTAAAGCCTGTTTCACGTGATGGTCTTGAATATTATACTGCAAAAGTAAAATCTTTGTGGCAAGCAGGGAAGCGCACGCAGTCACTGGTTATTGCAAAATCAATTTTATCGCTGAAAGAATCATCCTTGAATGTAATAAAGGCCAAAATAGACATAAATGCATTTATGCGTGATATGCAGATGAAGCATGGCACGCGTTTTATTGACACTAGCAGAGATGCATGGTTATATTTAACAAAGGAAGACACTACAATGTATGTATTCAATGACAAGGTTCCTTATATAGTAACATTGCAGGGAAATGCGGAGATTATCGCTGCAAAATCGGTTGATTCACTGCAGTATGCTTCCACCGTGATGCGGGCAGGTCTGCGATTTTCTGATGTCAGTGGATATGATGCAATTATGACTATAGTAGCTGAAAGCTTTGCTGGTACTATTGAATCAATACGTGTGTTGGAGCAGCACTGGCGTACTGTTGCATTTGACATGTTTGATCGTGAATTGCTGAAATATAGTGACAGTATGGCATTATATACATTTGTTACGCGGGATACTGTTGAACTTAAAGGTATGGAACTATTGCTTGTAAAAGAAAATAGAGGATATTGTGTAAGGATTTTTACCACAAAAGAGCGATATGATTTATACAAAGATATAATGTTTTCGATTATAAATAGCTTTTCAACTCCTTGATCGGAGCGAATACACCATTGCTGTTTCAGTACAATTATCCCTGTGCTGACAATACTGGCAGTCTTTCCATATCTTATCGGGGAGTGTTTCTTTGGCAACTGCCATAAATCCTGCTTTTTTAAAAAAAGAAGGATTATAGGTAAGGCAAAAAATTTTTGCATCCTTGTGGTGTTGTAATATATCTTCTATTGCATGTGCTACAAGCTGTTTCCCTATACCTTTGTGATGATATTTGCTGTTAACTGCAAGTGACCTGATTTCAAAAAGTTTATTGTTATATTTATATTGGGAAACAACACCAATAATTTTTTTTTGGGCGATAGCAACTGTAAAAGAATCGCTGGTTTTTTCAATTTCCTCTTTGCTTCGTGGAAGCAGTATGCCCTCTTTTACATACGGGGAAAGTAAGGCAAGAATATGTTCTGCATCATCACTGGTAGCTTTTTGGATAGTTATCTTCATTATGAATCAACGTTTTAGAATAATAGCATTTCTGAAGTTGCCATTTTTGGATTGTTCCATAATTATTTTCAATGATTTTTTTGCATCCAGCAGTGAGGTGTAGGGGCCTGCATATACGTTATATTGATCTTTGTTTTTAGCGATGATAATACGCTGCCCCGTTTTACTTACTATGCCAGCTAATGTGGTAGCTTCATCCCTTGTAAAAGCATTGCCAATTTTGATGGCATACGGGTATTCTGATTTTGGGAATTGTGGCTGTTGTTTTGGTTCAACCAGTGTTTTTGCCTTCTGGGCAGCATTGTTTAATGCTACTTTTGTATGAGGGTCTATAATTGGTTTATTCTGGCCTCCCGCAAATTTAATGCCAACAACAAGACCAGCAGTAAATGACATTATTATTAAAGCAATAATAATTGAAAGCATCCGATGTGCTCTTTTTTGTGAAAAAGACCTGGTTGTGGCGTAGTTTTGCGGTATTGTATATTCGCGGTAATCCTGTGCATTGTAATCAGTATAGGGATTTCTATTATTTGAGTGGAAATCAAAATTCTGCATACAGTATCAGACCTTTTATAATATAATTTTATAATGTGTAGTACTATGAATATCGTCACGAAGGGAATGGTGAATTAAGGAATTAATTAACAGTGGATTTTAATTTTTCTATTTCCTGTTTTGAAAGAACCCTATATTTACCCGTAGGTAGGTTTCCTAATGTAACGGGCCCGTACTGAATACGGATAAGACTGGTAACCTCATAGCCAAGCATTGAAAACATCATGCGCACCTGCCGTTTTTTACCTTCAGTTATAGTTATGGTAACTATCGTCCATTCATCATTTACAGGAACAATTGTTGCGGGAAGTGTTTGTGAACCGTATAGTTCAATACCATGTTCTATCGCCATTTTATGATCATCACGCAATGGGCGATCAAGTGTAACCTGATATGTTTTTGGCACCTTGAACCGTGGGTGGGTCAATTTGTATGCTAAATCCCCATCATTGGTAAAAAGCAATAGTCCCTCAGTATCCTTATCAAGCCTTCCTACGGGAAATGTCCCTTCTTCCCTGAACTGTTGGGGTATCAGTTGCAACACAGTGGGGCGATTTCGTTCATCTTTTGTGGTGGTCACATATCCCCTTGGTTTGTTCAGCATAAGATAGTGGTAGGATTGAACAGGCAACAAAACCTGGCCCCTGTACATAACCGTATCATTATTAATATCCACCTGATAGGAAAGGTCGGTAGTAAGTATGCCATTAATATAAATGTGGCCCTTTCTTATAATTTCTTCGGTTTTCCTGCGGGAGCCCAATCCGCATAAAGAAAGATATTTATTGATTCGAATTTTGGTTCTGGTCATCCGATAGTGTACCTTCCTGTGTGTCCGGAACAGTTGATTCAGGAGCTATGTTGGGCATGGAATCTTTAAATTCTGCAATTTTTTTAAATTCAATCTTTGCATCCTGCAGGCTTTCAACTAATTGATATGAATTTCCTCTTTTAATGAAGTACAAATTTTTGCCAAAACTGGTGCCATCCAGAAACATAACTTCACTTGTTCTGAAATTAAGGGAATAGCTTCCCTCTATGCCTTTAGTCCCTTTTCGATATGACTTATATGATCCATCAGGGTACAGTTCAAGAGCATGTTCGGTAAAATCACCACTTTTGTTCACACTCCACCATTTGCCTGCAATATCCTTTCGCACTGTATCGGCTTCTTTTTTCCATAAGCTGTTGACATAGCGTTCTATTGCGGCATCAGATGCATTGATCTGTAAAGCTAATGATGATCCAAAAATCCACCCCTTTACTGTATTGGGCAGCATTACCTTGTACCAGTAATCTATCTGCCCGCCCACCCACTGCTTTTCTTTGGATATATCGATTATAGTAACGATGGTACCTTTATTTACCGTGGTAACCCTTGATGAAAATATATGTGGGTCAATACGAACGGATGTAGCATCATTTATCACGACAGCTTTTGTGGTTGAAGAAGCTGCATGGATGTCATTATGTGATTTACTGCATTGAGTAACAGTAAGGATTGCAATTATGATAAGTATGATACAATAGATATATTTTGATTTCATTGCTTTACCCTTGCGTATATTCTATTTCACAGTAACTATCGCCCAATAAAATAAGGGAACTTCTAAAAACTGTTCTTTCGGATGTTCCCTTGTGGGCACAATGTATAAGGTAAAACTGCTTTCTATTATATAAATAATTTTGGAAGAAAGCAGTTTTTTTGACGTGCCCATAATTGATGTAATGATATATCCAGAATGCATGGTATTTAGTCAATAAAGTTTTCATGGGGAAGCTTTTTAAAGAATTTAGCTTGACGCTACAGCGTTAGGGGTTGATTATATTAAGGAATACAGTGCAATGATGGTTAACGATAATGAGAATTAAGGATTTGCTTGAAGGGCGTGTTGCAACGTGGTCCAATCTGCTATCAGTATTACGAATACTTATGGCGCCTGCCATTGCTGTTGCGTTATATTACGAAAGGATTACAGGTGATATATGGTACTGTAAGTTTGCAGTGGCAGTGTATCTTGTTGTTGCAGTTTCAGATTTTATTGATGGTATTCTGGCACGCTTACTTCATCAGGTATCACGGTTAGGGCAGTTTTTAGACCCTATAGCAGATAAATGTGTCATACTCATTGTGGCTGTTACCCTCTATTATTTCAGGCAATTCCCGTTGTGGATGATTGTCCTCATTATCATCCGTGATATGTTACATGTCATTGCGGGATTTTATCTTTTTTATGCTCATGACATTCAGGTGCGGCCAAGTATTGCAGGAAAATGTATGGTTGTTATCATGGGCCTTTGCGGATTAATTTTCATTGTTAATCCTGCATATACGTTTGCTGGCTACACATTACAGCAAATATCATTACTATTAGTTGTGGTATTCATGGTAGTTTCATCAATAAGTAACTGGCGTATCTATTCCAAATTTTACTTTACAGGCAAGCGATAGTACCTTATAAAAAATCAATGCTAAAATCCCATGACATTGTTAAACACATCACCCACTGTGGTATTCTTTTTTTAAATATAGTCTTTATACTTGTTTATTCTAACATTTATTCCCAGGACAGTATCACACTGGGGGTAAAGGTTGTTTCCGGCAATGCTTATATATCTGAATACGATATACGAACGATGTTGCCGGTACAATCATCTTTTGACATACTGCTACAGCGCGGCAAGGTAATGCGTGGTCCACGATTTGCAATCTACACGGTTGGCATGTCGGTTGCTCTGTCCGGTGACATGCTGCTTCGCAGTGACTATCCTGTTACGCGTGTGCAGGGTGAGGTACTTATCCCATTAGATATTGCCCTGCCAATGATAGCAAACTTGTTAGAAGAGTATAACGTTACCTTGAAAGGTAACAATGTCATTGTAACAAAGGAAGTAGTGGCGCCACAGGAAAAACAAAAAGAAAAAAAGCCATTGCAATACGTGTCAAAAGATACTATTGGGTTTATTGTGGTGGATGCAGGACATGGTGGCAAAGACCCGGGTGCTATTGGTAAAAGAGGTATAAAAGAAAAGCTTCTGACATTACAGATTGCACGAGAGGTTGCATTAGAGCTACAGAAAAAATTGCCAGGCATTGATGTGGTAATGACCCGAACAACCGACAAATTTTTAGAATTAGGTGAACGTACTGAGATAGCAAACAGGTTGCTTAAAAAAGGTGTTAATGGAATATTTGTAAGCATTCATTGCAATGCAGCTGTAGTGAGTAAAATTTCAGGTTTTGAAACGTATTACCTGTCGCAAAATCCTTCAAATGAAGAAGCCCGTACCACGGCGGTACTGGAAAATAATGTTATTGTATTTGAATCGCCCGAAAAGCGCAAGCGCTACAGCGATGTTGATATTATTGAAGCGCTAATGCTGACCACGCAGATTCAAAAAGAAAGTTCTATGCTTGCATCCGCAATTCAAAAAGGTCTTGACAGAAATATCAGCGAATTTAAATCAAAAGGCGTCAAAAAGGCTGATTTTTTTGTATTGCGTGGCTGCCTGATGCCGTCAGCCCTTGTTGAGGTTGGCTATATTACCAATACAAAAGAAAAAAGTTTTTTGATAAATAAAAATTATCAAAAAAAGCTTGCACGTGGTATAACTGAGGGCATTATGAGTTTTATTGATGCATATAATAAAACAGTATTGAATAATTAATGTATGCGATAATTACCTGTGCTATTGCTCAATACTACAGTCCATAGTAGAGAACAAATTTTCATATAACACTGTGAAGGAATGATACTGTATGAAACATAAACTTTCTTTTGACAAACTGAAAACCATATATAAAAAGTATAAAGAAAAAACCTGGCAATTCTATAATACTATAATAGAAAAATGCAGGCAGTACTATGCTGTCTTTATTGAACTAGTAGCAAATCCGCCAGCAGATACAAAAAAGCGCTATCGTATGCTACTATTAGCAGTCAGTGTTGTGTGCATTATTGATTATGTTGCCATATCAATTCTTACCGACAAAAATATTTTTGATATTTATCCATCATTGCCCGCACTGGATACCCGCGAAACAATAGATATCTTTGTTGCCGATTTAGATGCAAAATCAGTCCTGAAGGAAACAAGGGAAGTATCGCTGCCTGCAGATAATGAAAGCAGGGTGCGGCGGCTTGTTAAACTTGTTGCAGAAGGATCAGAGTTTGAAAACACCCGTGCTATAGCGCCCATTGATATCATTGTGCGCCATGTATGGTTTTATGATACCACATGCATCATAGACTGTGAGCTTGGTACAATAGAAGGGCAAGTGCCGTATATTCCTGATTCATTCAAAGCATTCAATAAGGCATTAGAACAAACAATAAACCGCAATATACCTGGTATTACTAAAGTTGTGCTTTTAGAGCACGGTATATACGGCAAGAATCTGTGGTAGGTATTATTCCGGCCACACGCCTTCAAATACTTCTTCAGCAGGGCCTGTTAAATACACATGGTTATCCTTTTCATTCCACTCTATTGTCAGGTTGCCACCCAAAAGGCGTACTTTAAGTTTACGTGCAGTCCTTTTAGTAAGTACTCCTGCCACTGTCACTGCTGATGCTCCGGTTCCACAGGCAAGTGTTTCTCCACTGCCACGCTCCCAGGTGCGCTGAATCACTTCTTTTTCATTAACTATCTCTACAAATTCAACGTTGGTGCGTTTAGGAAAGAGTTCATGGTTTTCTATCATTGGGCCATATTTTTCCACGGGAAAATTTTTTACATCCTCAACGTAAATTACGGCATGGGGGTTGCCCATTGAAACAGCAGTTATTGGAAACTTAACACCGTCAACGTGTATTTCTTCTTCAATAACCATACCAGGGTTGCCTATCATAGGGATTTTATCACGAAGTAAAATTGGTTCCCCCATGTCAACGGTTACCATATGCACCTTGCCATTTTTTACGGTGCATTGTAAATATTTAATACCAGCTAATGTTTCAACCGAAATATTTGTTTTCTTTGTTAATTTGTGGTCATAGACATATTTGGCAAACGCGCGTATTCCGTTACCGCACATCTCTGCTTCGCTGCCGTCAGCGTTAAACATGCGCATCCTGAAATCAGCCTTGTTTGAGGGTAGAATCAAAATAAGCCCATCAGAACCAACACCAAAATGGCGGTTACTCATTGCAATGGCTAATTTTTTTGGATTTTTTACCGGAAATTTTATTGCATTTATGTAAATATAATCATTACCAATGCCATGAAGCTTTGTAAATGGTATCATAGGTCCCTCGTTAACTTTTTATAGTAAACTATTGCCTGAACATGTATACGAAATGCTGTTATGTGTCAAGAAAATGTTTAAGGTGTGCGATAGTAACCGGAAAATAAAAAAAATTGTTGCAATAATGTGTTGACTTGAATGGTAAGGTTTAACTTTGTTTATACCATAACTATTAGACAGTACTATGTATAAATCATGCGACGATATCAGGTTAACAGAAAATTTAGTAAAAAATCGTATTTTGGTGCGGGTGACTTTTTTACACGAATAATTAATTTTTTTGAGGATATGCTGTATGCGCTGGAATTGCGTTTTGGTAACATACGGCCTATCATCATTGGCATTATAGCTGGTGCTATCATAGCATTTATTGTGATTCTGGTTATAGATTTTTATAAAGTACGGGCGCTTGCCCATTACACACCATATCAAACTACAAAGATTTATGATAAAAATAATGTACTGGTTGCTGAATTTTTCAGGGAAAAACGCGAGGTTGTTCCCCTTAAGAAAATCCCCCCCTATGTGGTACAGGCGTTTATTGCCATGGAAGATAATGAGTTTTATGAGCACTTTGGGATAAATCCTAAAGGTATTGTCAGGGCTTTTTTTGTAAACCTTGTTTCGGGGCGTGTTAAACAGGGTGGCAGTACCATAACACAGCAGCTTGCAAAAATTTTACTTACTTCAGGTGAACGTTCACTATACCGCAAGGTAAAGGAAGCGTTTATTTCGCTCATGATTGAGTTGTTTTACACCAAAGATGAAATCATGGAAATGTACTTAAATCAGATTTTTTTGGGTCATGGGACGTACGGCGTTGAGTCAGCAGCAAAATTTTATTTTGGGAAACACGTGTGGGAGTTGAACTTGGCTGAATGCAGCCTGCTTGCCACACTGCCGTCTGCTCCCAATGTACTATCGCCCCTAAAAAATCCGCGTCTTTCAATGGAGCGCCACAGGGTTGCCCTTGCCAAGATGGTAGATATGGGCTTTATAACCGTACCGCAAGCTGAAAAAGCATATCTTGATTTTTGGCCTGATTATTTGGCTTACATTAATGATTTGCCACCAACCATGACAACCTGGTCGTCACGTGTGAACAAAGCGCCTTGGTTTACCGAACATATACGCCGTACGCTGGTTGCAAAGTTTGGTGAAAAGGCAGTTTATGAAGATGGGCTTACTGTATATACAACCTTAGATGTTGATAAACAGCAGTGTGCGCAAAAGCTTTTAAAAGATGCCGTGGAAAAGCAAACGGTTATTTCGCGCAGTTTGACGTTTGATAATGATGAGTATGTGTCAAATCGCTTTGCCGATGAAGTAAATTTATTGAATATGTTATTTGGCTTGCCAGCAATAAAAAGCAGTGGATCAGCTGAAAAGCGCAAATTTAACCGGTATATGAAAGATGGGCTTTTGTGGGAGCTTCAGGCGCTCAATCTTCTTGTGGGGCTTGATAGCGTTGAGGATACACTTCAACAGTATTTTGAAGGTAACTGGGACCAGAAAGAATTTATGAATGTGGAAGGATGCCTCATTTCAATTAATCCCACCAATGGCTACATTGAGGCAATGGTTGGAGGAAGCGATTTTACCAGCACCAATCAGCTTAACCGCGTCATGCAGTCAAAACGGCAGGCGGGATCTGCAATAAAGCCGCTTTTATATACAGCTGCTATAGATTCAAAAAAATTCACTGCTGCTACTACCATTATGGATTCGCCCATTCTGTATTTAGACTTGGAAGGTGGCGACTGGATACCGGAAAACTACGAAGGCGAGTATTATGGGCTGGTAACCTTGCGAAGAGCACTTGCGTTATCTATTAATGTGGTGTCTGTGCGTATTGCCGATGGATTGGGTATTGATACGGTACTTGGTTACTTTGCAAAGCTATTAAAAATATCACGCAATGAGTTGAAAGGGAGAGTGCCGCGCAATTTTTCTATAGCATTAGGTTCTTTTGAAGTAAGTCCCTTTGAGCTGTCACGTGCGTATGCCATCATTGCCAACAATGGTAAAAACGTTATTCCATATTCAATACGATATGTGCAGGATAAAACAGGCACTATCATCTATAACCCGGAAGAAGAGATCAAGGCAGAGCTTACCGAGCAGGAAAAAGATGGCACCATACAGATAGTGCCACCGGAAGCAGCACGTATAGTCATAAGCCTTATGCAATCGGTTATCTCGTCAGGAACGGGGCGTGGTGCTGCAATTGGAAGACCTGTTGCAGGGAAAACCGGTACCACCAGTAACTATCGCGATGCGTGGTTTGTTGGATTTACCCCGCAGCTTGTTACCGGTATATGGATGGGCTATGATGGCAAGGGATTGTCGCTTGGTCCGGGACAATCAGGTGGTGCGGTGGTAGCGCCGGTATGGGGGCAGTATATGAGCTGTGCCTTGCAGAAGGAGCCAGTACTTGATTTTGGGGTATATGGTACTATCACCACTGTAAAGGTGTGTGCAGAATCAGGGCTTTTGCCATCATATTATTGCAAAAAAGTTATTGATGAGCTTTTTATCCCTGGCACTGAGCCTACGGAGGAATGCACAAAATGTGAAAGTGGCAGCACACTCCCAACAACAAAAATACCGCACATTAATGTGTCCGAAAAACAGAAGGAGCAGATATTAAAGAAGATGAAAAAAAAGGATGATAATATCCTTGATTCTATAGATAATATGATACGGTGATACTTATGGATATTTCAAAATTTTATATTACACCTGATAACACTGCACTGTTTATCATTGATGTGCAGGATAGTTTGTTTAACTCAATGGAATATGAGATGCGAAAAAAAGTAGCAAAGAATGTGGGCATTCTCATTGAACTGGCCAAGCAGTATAGCCTTCCCATAATCCTTACCGAACAATACCGCAAAGGACTGGGACCTACAATCAAGGAGTTGATGGACAGGCTTGAAGGAGTGGTTGCCTTTGATAAATTAGCTTTTGATTGCATGAAAGATGATACTATACGTGAGCAGGTTACCCGGATAAAACGTACCAATATCATTTTGTGTGGCATTGAAACACATATCTGCGTGCTTACTACAGCACTGTCACTACTTAAAGAAAATTACAATGTCATTATCGCATCAGATGCGGTATGTTCCCGGCGCACCCATGAGTGGGAAATGGCAATACAAGCACTCAGGCAGGCAGGAGCAATTTGTTATCCCACTGAGACAATTTCGTTTATGATTCTGGAAAAAGCAGGGACAGAACGTTTCAAGCAACTATCGCCCCTGTTTAAATAATTACGGTGCATCCCATAGCACAGTGTGCGCATCAAAAACCGGGCCATCAATGCAGGCACGCTTATATCCTTCTTTAGTTGCCACAGCGCATCCAGAGCAAAGTCCAACGCCGCAGCCAAAGTATCGTTCAAGGGACGCTTCAATGGGTATGTGCGACAGTTCCTGGGATAGGCGCTTCATCATAATTTCTGGACCACAGGTGTAGATAATATCAAAGTCATGTTTTGCCACAATGTCTTTTGCTATATCAACGGGGTTGCCCTTAATTCCACTGCTTCCATCATCCGTTGTTACAATACATGTGTGCGATAGTTCCCGGTAACTATCTAACAAAAAAATGTGAGAAGCTGAACGTGAACCATAGATATAGGTAACCTGAGTATGGGCCTTCTTCAACAATTTTGCTAAATAATACAATGGTGCATTCCCCACGCCGCCGCCAATAAGGAGTGCCTTTTTGCCAGTAACTACTGAAAACCCTTTCCCAAATGGTCCAATACAATCGATGGGGCCAGGATGAAATTGTGTAATGAGATTGGTGCCTCTGCCAACTATGCGCACAACTATCTGCATTGTTGTTTCATTGTGGTCAAAGATGGAAAATGGCCTGCGTATGAGCGGATCAGTGGTTGTGTTTACCTTGATGTTTATAAATTGCCCTGGAGTGCTCTGAGTGCAATCAGTGTGCAGTGTGAGTAAATAATGGTTATGCGCAACAGGTTTTGATTCAATGAGTGTAAACATAATACTCCATAAATTATTACAATGAACAGTATAGCACAGTACAGAGTACAGTCAACTACTTGATAGCGCCTATCTTTCATTGTGCTTAAGTTTGCTTGACTACCTCAGATATCCTTTTTTTCAACCGCTAAAATAATATCTTTTCTCGTCTTGGTATTTTCTTGACAAAACGGCCAGGTATTTCTAATAATTTTGCTAGTAGTTTTAATCTCGTCTTACTTTTTATGAGTTTTTTCCTTATGAAAAGACATCGTAAAATTTGTAATGGGATTGGCTACTATTTTTTTTACATAGTATACAATTTTCACAAAAATAAGAAATGAGCCAAAAATATTAACAGGGGGAATTTCATGTTTGGAATTTATTATTTGATAATTCTTATTCCACTTGTTTTTTTCATTTGGAAGATAACGGAAAGATGGTCACGATTTTCATTTTGGGGACCATCAATAGCAATTTATAAACTATCAATAGATGAAAATTCTAATAAATTTGTAATTTATGCTAGAAGAACAGGGATAATAAGCTGGTTGTTAAAAAAACTTAATATTGAAAATGATTTTCAATTTTATGCCGTTTCTGAAGGATTTTATTATTTTGTCAAAACACCTATTTCTGTTATGCGGGAATTTATACCCTATTCTCAAATTGCTGAAACAGCATATGGTTATTCAAGAAATATCAATATTTTACGGATGATCTTAATTGCAATACTACTTTTTTTTTGTTTCAATATCAGAATATGGATTTTCATTTAGAACATGGATAATACTCATCTTTGTAGTAGTTGCAATTGTATTGTATATTTTTTCAAAGAGAATTGTACTCCTTGTTGAAAGTACTGGATCAAATATTATAGGGGCAAGATTTTCTGAAGGTGTTTTAGAAAATGTAAAAATTGAATTATCAGATATTAAAAAAATTGCTACAATACTCAATAAAAACATTGTTAAAATTCAATTAAGAAAATGAATAAACTAAAACGTAGTAGAAATCTTTGCAATTAAAGTATGAAGCAGTAAATTTTGGACATCACTATAATTTTGTAAAATCTTTGGATAAGCATAGGTGTTATCACACTTGTTACTTCAAAAGTATTGATATAGGACTATCCATTTTTTTATTGTACCCGTCAAATTAACCCCATCTTTACAGGTGAATAGAACTATGCATATATTCCGTATGTAGAGTAAAGTAAAAAAGTACATACGGAGGAAACAAGTATGGGAAAACATCTACACAACACCACACCAAGCGGACATACTGGGAAAAGCACGTAACACAGTACAATACCATAAAAAAATTGTCTTGCAATGTTATTTAGTTACTACTACCCTGTAGTTAATTTGACGGTTACTGTATTTTAGAACAATTTAGTATAACAAGATACAAAGGGATTATATATAAATGATAAAAAGCAAAAAATTAACGCCCTACGAAGAACAATTAATTTCACGCTTTATAGATTATATAACAGGTTATAATGAGGTAACAGGTGTTGTTTTGTATGGCTCACGAAGCAAAGGACTTAGCAATGAATACAGTGATGTAGATGTGGCAGTTATTGTAGAGCAACTATCAGATTTTAAAAGGCTTGAAAAATTAATTGAGCAATGGATTATTGATAACTCACCGGAAATACTAGTTCATTTTCTTGTTGTTGATACCAACAGTTTGGATACATCAGCAATTGGCAAAGAAATTAAAAAGGGCTATACACTATGGTTGAGACAACACAGGGATTAGATGACATTTACAACCTTATAGAAAGTAAGCTTTTAAGTTTCATTGCAAATTATAAAGCCAACAATTACCGGGAATGTGTTACAGCTTTATTTTATGTTGCTGGAGGGCTTGCCAGGTATGTACTGGCAACACGGGGGTATTTCCCAATTTCACATGAAGGAATACAGGTATTACTTGCCCAGCATTTTATTAAATCAGGTACAGTGAAAAAGAATATATATAATTATCTGACCAACCTTTATATGCGAAGGAAAGATGCTGATTGCAAAAGTTTTGTTGCATTTGATAATGATGATATACAGACCTACTGGCAGTGGATTGTAGAGATAGTTGATGAATTACAAAACTTTTTTGATGAAATTCATAAGCAAAAAATAGAAGAACTTGTAGTAGAAGGGAAGAGTTTGTTGCTCAATAGATAAGGGAACTTTTAAAAACTATTTTTTAGGGATATTTCCTTGTGGGCACAATATATTTGGATAAAACTGCTTTTTTTATTGCAAAAGCTCAGTAATGAAGAAAGCGGTTTTTTTAAGGTACGCATAATTTTTAGTATACATTGTTATAATTTTTATGTTGATAAAAAATCACTATATGTCATACAACGATACTATTAATATTTAATGCATACGCTCTATGTAAGCGATAGGGTTGCATATAAAAAATTATTTGAATAACAGGTGAGCGCTATGGCTAAAAATTCTGAACTTATTTTGTCTATTGATGCTGGAACACAGTCCATACGGGCAATAGTCTTTAATTTACAGGGGAATGTTGTTGATATAGTAAAAACTCCCATAGAGCCATATTTTAGTAATTACCCCGGCTGGGCCGAGCAGGATTCTGAATATTACTGGAAAACGCTATGCACAACTACAAAAAAGCTATTAGCTAAAGGGAAAGTAAAAAAGGATAACATCCGTGGTGTTACGCTTACCACTCAACGCGATACGGTGATTAATGTGGATAAAAATGGCAAGCCACTGAGGCCTGCTATTGTATGGCTTGATCAGCGCAGGGCTGACAAGTCAATTGTTACGTTGCCATGGTATATCAAAGCGGGATTAAAACTTGTAAACATGCTTGATGCTGTAGAATATTTTATTACGGAGGCTGAAGCAAACTGGATACGTCAGTACCAGCCAGAAATATGGGAAAAGACACATAAGTTTTTATTTCTTTCCGGGTTTTTTACATACAGGTTAACCGGTGATTTTGTTGATTCAACAGGCTGCCAGGTAGGGTTTATTCCGTTTGATTACAAGACTCAGGATTGGGCACCTGCTTCAGATCTAAAGTGGAAGCTTTTCCCCATGAGCAGGGATACTCTGGTGCGGCTGGTAAAACCCACAGAAGTTTTAGGTTATATAACCCAAAAAGCTTCTAATGAAACAGGGATACCACAGGGTTTGCCACTTATTGCAGGTGCAGCTGATAAAGCATGCGAGGTATTAGGTTCGGGTTGCTTAACGCCAAACATTGCCTGTTTAAGCTATGGTACCACTGCCACGGTGGAAACAACCAATACGCACTATGTGGAAATAATCCCCTTCTTCCCGCCATATCCAAGCGCGGTGCCCGGGGCCTATAATACAGAGGTAATGGTGTACAGGGGCTTCTGGATGTTAAGCTGGTTTGTAAAGGAGTTTGGAGCGCGCGAAGAACTGCAGGCTAAAAAGATGGGTTTAAAACCTGAAGCGCTTTTTGACAGACTGGTTAAGGAAGTGCCACCAGGCTCAATGGGGCTTACACTACAGCCATACTGGTCACCCGGGGTTAAGATTCCCGGTCCTGAAGCTAAAGGTGCAATCATTGGATTTGGTGATGTTCACACTCGTGTGCACATTTACCGTGCAATACTTGAAGGGTTAGCATACGCACTGCGTGAGGGTGCAGAACGTACACAGAAGCGAAATAAGGTGCCTATTGAAAAACTGCGGGTATCCGGAGGTGGTGCCCAGAGTGATGTGGCAATGCAGCTTACTGCCGATATTTTTAACCTTCCAGCCGAGCGCCCCCATACGTTTGAAACATCAGCGCTTGGTGCTGCTATAGATGCCGCAGTGGGTTTGAAGCTGTATCCTGATTTTAAAACCGCTGTGAGTGCTATGACACGGGTTGGTAAGGTGTTTTACCCCAATCCAAAGGATGTAGCTATCTATGATAAGCTATATAAAAAAGTTTATAAAAGGTTGTATGACAGATTACAACCGTTATATCAGGATATACGTGATATAACAGGCTATCCGGAAAAGCGATAGCATAACTATGATTTGCTTGGGTAAATAAATGGAAATTGTGTCGGGTATACTGTGTGAGGTTTGCCACACAAAAGAAGCAGTGGTGCGCTGTGATGGGTGTGGCAAAGCACTATGCAAAGATTGCCGCGTTTTTGATATATGGTGCTATGGATGCGGGCATGGCAATACCAAAGCCTTCTGCAAAAAGTGTAACGATGATCCCGTTATTAATATCTGGAAAACACCTGTATAGTTATTCCTATGCTTTTTTCACTGAAGCAAAACTTCGATGTATTCCTTTTTTGAAGGAAAGTTTTGGATAGCCACAAATTACAAAAAGGCCGGTTTTGCTTTTATAGTGAATCCCATATTTTTTTCTGAATGCTTTTGCTTTGCTGCCATATTGTAAAAATGGATGAATCCCACCAATCATGCATGTTCCAAGACCTAATGATTCTGCAGCAAGCATTGCATATGTTGCAGCAATAATGGGGTCAGCATAATCACAGTATGGCGAGCCATAAAAATATATCATTGCCGGTGCATCATAGGTAACATGGTTGATGCCATTTTTCATATTATCAACGTAAGTGTTTATTAGGGGCTTTATAAAGTCTTTAAAAAAAAGGTAATCAGTTTTACTTAAAAAAATTTTCATAATATACAAAAACCAACCTGATACCATCCACTTCATGTGTTCAAGCAGGCTACAGAAGTCTTTAGTAAATTTCAGAACCAATTCCTTTGAATCCCACACAATAACATTTACTTCGGATGGTGGTATACCCATGGGAGCGGTCTTTGCTGCTTCAATTATTTTGTTGATATCATCTTTGCATACAGGAGTATCTTTGAACAGGCGTATGCTTCTTCTTTTTTGCATAAGCGATAGTAGCTGGGGATAGGTTGCAGGCCTGGTGCTACCAGAAAGTAGAAATATATCGTTAGCATCTATTGCCCTGCCATGTATGGCAATAGCACCTCTGGGGCAGATTGCCATACAGTGACCGCATCCAATACATCCAAAATACGGGTTTAATTCAAATATAGCTTTCTTGCCCTTGACGATAATATTTTTATCAGGGCAAGCTGTTGCACATAATCCACAGCCATTGCATATCTTTTCATCAATAGTTACCGTTGTGATTGCATTACCACGTGATGTGGGTATTGCCATTTCAGTATCCTTTTACATGTTATCGGCAACTGCCTGACCAAACTCAGAACATTTAAGAAGTGTAGCACCTTCCATCTGCCGTTCTAAGTCATAGGTCACTCGCTTTTGCTGAATGGTTTTCTCCAATCCTTTTATGATTAAATCCGCAGCTTCCTTCCAGCCCATAAAGCGAAGCATCATCTCACCAGATAAGATAAGCGAGCCTGGATTAACTTTGTCCTGATTGGCGTACTTAGGTGCAGTACCGTGTGTTGCTTCAAATACTGCTGCATCATCGCCAATGTTTGCACCTGGTGCCATGCCAAGACCACCAACCTGCGCAGCCAGCGCATCAGAAATATAGTCGCCATTTAAATTTGGTGTCACAATCACATCAAACTCATCAGGTCTCAGTAGCACCATCTGAAAAAGGGCGTCTGCAATGCGGTCTTTAATAACAATTTTACCTGCAGGTACCTTGCCGTTATAGGTAGACCACAGCTCATCTTCGGTGATGATGTAGTTTGCAAATTCCTCTTTTGCTGTTTGGTATGCCCAGTCGCGGAATGCACCTTCGGTAAATTTCATTATGTTGCCTTTATGCATTATTGTGACGCTTGAGCGCTGGTTGTCAATAGCATAGCGCAGTGCTGCCCGCACGATATTTCTTGTATTTTCTATGCTTATGGGTTTTACCCCAATGCCTGTATCATAGCTTAATGACTGGCCCATTTCGTTGTTTAAAAAATCAATGATCTTTTTTGCTTCAGGAGTGCCTTGCTTCCATTCAATGCCTGCATACACATCTTCCATGTTTTCTCTGAATATAACCATATCAACTTTTTCAGGATTTTTCAGCGGGCTTGGTACGCCAGCCAGATGGCGCACCGGCCTCACACATGCATACAGTTTAAGCACCTGACGCAATGTAACATTAATACTTCGTATGCCACCACCAACCGGTGTAGTAAGTGGGCCTTTAATGGCAACTTTATATTTTTTAATTTTTTCCAGTGTTTCATCGGGAAGCCAGCTTCCAGTCATATTGAATGCCTTTTCACCAGCAAGGATTTCCTGCCATTGTATGGTGCGTTTGCCACCATAGGCTTTTTTAACTGCTGCATCCAGTACAATCTTTGTTGCTCGCCAGATATCAGGTCCTGTTCCATCGCCTTCTATAAAAAGTACTACCGGGTTGTCGGGGACTTTGATGCTGCCTTTTTCGTATTTGATTATTTCTTCCATAGCCTCACTCTTTAGTATTGGATTTTTATCGGTAACTATCGCCCAAATATTTTAATAGGCGATAGTTACCGACAATGTGCTAACTGGTAATAATGATATTAATGATGTGAATAGTTTTTCTGATCAAAATAAATATCAAAAAATATAGCACACTATAAAGTATTTGACATTAGTTTTTGTAAACATGTAACATGTCAAAAGAAAAAATTTGATTTGTAAAGATAGTATTTTAGAAAAATCTAAAATACTGTGGTTTAATACTACTATAAGCGATAGTAACTATAAAATAAAAGTTAAGCACATCAATCCATTTTTATGGATAAGTTTATCGTTGGTAGTGATGCAATTGATAGCAGTGGCTCTTAAGTATTCATAAAAGTTTTTACAATGGTATATGCTAAAGAAGTTTTTTTTAATAACAGAGTGAGTTTGCTCCATTTTATTGAGTTGTCATAAAAACCAAATCTAAAATTCTTAGAGGAGGACTTATTACATGAAAGAACTTATCATTATTGGTGCCGGGCCTGCTGGTATGGCTGCATCTATCTATGCGGTGCGTGCAGGTCTTGATACGCTGGTACTGGAAAAAATATCACCTGGCGGACAGGTAATGCTGACCTATGAAATTGAAAATTATCCGGGCTTTGTTGAACCTGTTGAAGGCTGGCAGCTGGCAAGTAACATGGAACAGCAGGCACGAAGGTTAGGAGTAACCATAGAAAGCAAAGATGTGGAACAGGTGCGGAAAGTTAATGATGTATTTGAAATAAAAACAACAGATGGTGGTATCCTTGAGGCGCGTGCTGTAATTGCGGCAACCGGGGCATCACTCAAACGCTTGGGTGTTCCAGGTGAATCGGAGTTTACCGGCAGAGGTGTTTCCTATTGTGCCACCTGTGATGCAGCTTTTTTTAAGGATATGGTGACAGCCGTTGTTGGAGGTGGCAATACCGCGCTTGAGGAGGCACTGTATTTAACACGCTTTGCATCGAAGGTGTACCTTATTCACCGGCGTGATGAATTCAGGGGGCAAAAAATATTGCAGGATAGAGTGCGCTCAAATCCAAAGATTGAACTGGTTTTAGATACTGTTGTGACACAGGTTATTGGCGATGAAAAAGTAAAGGCAATAAGCCTTTTGAATAAAAAAACAAACGCACAACATCAATTAGCTGTTGATGGGCTTTTTATATTTATTGGTTTCAATCCCAACACTGCATACCTGCCCAAAGAAGTTTTAAATGAAGCCGGGCAGGTTAAGGTTGATATGCATATGCACACTCCCATAAAGGGGCTTTTTGCTGCAGGTGACTTAAGGGAAGGCTCATACCGGCAGGTGCTTATGGCAGCAGCCGATGGTGCCACCGCATCAATCAGCGCGTATGAGTATATAACGAACAAAGAGTGGTGATGAGGTTATATATATTTTGTAAACGTATCAAAACATTCATAGAGCCTTTGCTGTATGCTCTGGATACGCTCATGGTCAATGGTGAGGGTTTGCGGGTCAAAATATTTTTCGTTTACAAACAATGCTTTTGACAGTGAAATCCGAATGATTGGCAATAAATGTTTTGCGTATTTGTACATGATGTAACGCTTTGAAGGCCTGGCAATACTAAAGGGTGTGGTAACAGTATATTTTTCACTGGCAAAAGCCTTTTGTAAAATTCCCAATAACTTTACTGTGAGTGTTTCATCACAGGTTGTAATATCACTTCCATTGCTGGTGATATGCTCAAGCGTAATAATGGGGCGCGGGCTTCCGGCATCAGTAGCAATCGGTGGTGCAACAGGTGCAACCGTGTGACATACAACAATAAAACGGCTTGTTCCCAATGCTTGTTCAATTTTGGTATGGAAGGGGAACCAGTATCGTTTAATCATGCCAGCAATTGCAATCTCGTCAGGGAATATCCCCGCTGGAAAAATTTGTTTTTTCTGTGAGGTAGCTGTCTTAATAACACCATTATGTGATTTTGGCGGAAGCATATAAGGATCACGGTCAACATCAATAAACAGCCGGTGAACAGGAGTGCTTATCACAGTGCCTAATTCTTTCAGTTTAAAGCATTCAGTTGCCCCTGTATCAGCTTCAAAAAATAATTCTAACTGGCTAAGTATACATAACTCAGCCAGTTCATCAGGTACTTTGTAACCACCATGAGGTATGATAAAAAGATATGGTTTTTTCATGCTGATGTAACTATAAAATTTGGTATTTACTATTAATTAATGAAATAGTATCTGTCATAAAAACAAATCGATGTATTGTACTGCCATACATAACAAATTATGCAAGTAATTTATATTGACTAAAAATATACAATGTGGTTGAGTTGAGAGGAAAATTTTTTTGGAGGAATAAACAATGAAACCATATTCAATTGATAAATTAGGTGAAGACATTCTGGAAATTTTATCCAATGATGCAAAAGCAACGCCAGAAGATATAGCAAGGCAACTTAATGTAAGTGTTGACAGGGTACAAAAATATATAAAGAAACTGGAAAAAGACCGTATCATCCTGCGATATAAAACACACATTAACTGGCAACGTATAAAACAGCATGAAGTGCGGGCGCTCATAGAAGTAAAGGTTACACCGCAACGCGGTGTTGGGTTTGACTCAGTTGCTGAGATTATCTACCGTTTTCCTGAGGTTACTTCCGTGTATCTTCTGTCCGGCGGTTATGATTTGCTTGTGCTGGTTGAAGGGCCATCTCTGCGTGAAGTTGCATCTTTTGTTGCTGAAAAGCTTGCAACAATTGACCACGTGCAGTCAACTGTAACGCATTTTATGCTGAAAAAGTATAAGGAAGATGGTGACATCCTTGTTGATCAGCACGAGGGCAAACGCTTGCCGGTAAGTTTTTAATGCATGCACATCGTAAACAAAATTTATCAACAGTTACTATCGCACTATGGGCCGCAGCACTGGTGGCCAGGTGAAACTCAATTTGAAGTAACTATCGGTGCAATACTGGCACAAAATGTTTCATGGACCAATGCTGCAAAAGCAATTGGAAATCTTAAAAAACATAATCTTTTGAACCCGCAAAAGCTTTTCAAAAAAAAGGTGGAGGCGATAGCTCCTTTAATAAAATCTTCAGGCTATTATAACCAGAAAGCAGGTGCCATTGCATCATTTTTACGCTGGTTTGCACACTACAATTTTAGCTTTGAAACGCTGCAAACACTTCCCACCGAAACGTTGCGTACACAGTTGCTATCACTACACCGTATTGGACCTGAGACTGCTGATTCAATATTGTTGTATGCACTGGATAGAAAAATATTTGTGGTGGATGCCTACACAAAGCGCATATTCACGCGTGTTGGTCTTTTAGCAGGTACTGAAGATTATACCACAGTGCAACAATTCTTTCATCAACACTTTGAAGGCACAGTATACGACTATAATGAATATCATGCCTTAATAGTAAAACATGGCAAAGATGTGTGTACTAAAAAACCACACTGTGATGAGTGTTGTATTGCCAAGTTGTGTAGAAAAGTGTAATATGAGAGCATTAAGAACGTGTAGAGAAAATAATAGTAGCTTCGGAGGTTACTTTGAATCATGATTCTATAACTATTATTGGTGGAGCAAGAATTGGTTGTATAAATGTTACTTTTCCGTTTGCTAAATTGACAATTAGTAAAGACATGTTAAATCTAAAAGTAATGCTACTTGGGAATTATTCATTTAAAAGAGGTGATATTATTTCTGTTGAGAGATACGGGTTAATACCATTTTTTTCATGGGGGATAAGAATTAATCATACACGCAACAATTATCCCCAAAAAATGATTTTTTGGACTTTTGGGAAAAATCCAGTAAAATTAATTGAGAAAATTTGTACAATGGGTTTTATTGATTCTGATGTAAAAAACTCTGTTAATGATAAAATCAAAATAGATGGAATTCCAGTTAAGATAATTCCTCTTGCCATTATTATCATTGTATGGAACATATTGCTTCTACTTGATTTTGTATATATTTTTGATAAACAAAAAACAGGACCAGGAATATTTTCCTTTTTGGCGCTAATATGCATTTTCATAATAGCTACATCTTTGAAGTGTACAAATTCAGTAAAAAAAATTATTTTAAAGAGTAATAGACATTATAGTGAAATACAGCATATAAATAATTTATTAATTTTAGTTTCGGGTTTTATGATGGTATTGTATATATTAAAATATATATTAAAATTTTAGGAATAATTACAGCAATAATTCCTTAAAAATTTTCATAATGAAAATAATGTACACCCCC
>Ga0067045_1002852_pt1 | contig 40720 bp, 38 predicted proteins | sample TerdegcTABiofilm_FD_59184 | JGI IMG/M metagenome (GOLD analysis project Ga0067045, IMG submission 59184) | Combined Assembly of (Gp0054472, Gp0054536) Wastewater bioreactor microbial communities from Singapore -Terephthalate degrading... | reverse complement strand
GAATGAAGGACATAGAGATTTTCCTGTGTAGTGTATATATTGTACACTACAATATAAATCACATCCCCTATAAAAGCAAGTATTATTTTAACTTATGCCGTAGTGTATAAAATTTAGGTGAAAGTTAGGTAAATAAAAAAGTCAAGGGAAGCCCGCGACGGCACAACTTCCCTTGACCGAAAGAAAATCGTTACGCGTTTTTGAACGCCTTCTTACCGGCAAAACGCGCCTGCACGCCGAGTTCTTCCTCGATGCGCATCAGTTGATTGAATTTGGCGATACGCTCGCTGCGGCATCCGGAGCCCGTTTTGAGATGACCGGCGCCCGTGGCAACCGTAAGATCGGCTATCGTGGTATCTTCGGTTTCACCGGAACGGTGCGAAATGAAACAGTTATAATGATGTTTCTTAGCCAGTTCGATGGTATCGAGTGTTTCCGTTACCGAACCGATCTGGTTCAGCTTAATCAGGACGGAATTGGTGATGCCGGCGTCAATACCTTTTTGAAGGATTTTGGGATTCGTGCAGAATACATCGTCGCCGACCAATTCGATCTTGGAACCAAGCTGATCGGTCATGGCTTTCCAGCCGTCCCAGTCGTTTTCCGCCATCCCGTCTTCGATGAGGATAATCGGATACTGTTTCACCCACGACACCCACAGATCCACCATTTGCTGGGAGGTTTTCGTGGATTTGTCGGATTTGAACATCAGATATTTTCCGTTATCCCACATTTCGCTGGCGGCGGGATCGAGACAAATGGAAATGTCATTGCCCGGCTTGTATCCGGCTTTGTTTATAGCCTCGAGGATTACTTCCACGGCTTCTTCGTTGGATTTGAGGCTGGGCGCGAATCCGCCTTCGTCGCCGACGCCGGTGCTGTAGCCTTTCTTATTCAGGATGCCTTTCAGCGCGTGGAACGTCTCAACGCCCATGCGGATGGCCTCGCGGAAGTTCGGCGCGTTGTGCGGCGCGATCATGAATTCCTGGAAATCGACGTTGTTATCGGAATGCTTGCCGCCGTTGATGATGTTCAGGCAAGGCACCGGGAGGATGGAGGCGTTTGCGCCGCCGAGGTATTTATAGAGCGGCAGTCCGGCGCACTGCGCGGCGGCTTTGGCTACGGCCATCGATACGGCCAGAATCGCGTTCGCGCCGAGTTTTCCTTTGTTGTCTGTCCCATCCAGCGCGATCATCGCATAATCAATGGCGCGCTGATCGAACACGCACATGCCGGCGATTTTCGGGGCAATTTTCGTATTGATGTTCTCCACCGCTTTCAGCGTGCCTTTGCCGCCATAGCGTTTGGCATCGCCGTCACGCAGTTCAACGGCCTCGCGCTCGCCGGTGGACGCGCCGCTCGGTACAATCGCGCGGGCAAAGATACCGTTTTCCAGCGTTATTTCGGCCTCAACCGTCGGATTGCCCCGCGAATCAAGAACTTCCCGGCCATGAATGGTTTTGATTTTCATAACTGATTTCCCTTCTGGTTAATGTATAGGTTGATGATTCCATAATCGGTTGAAATCTTCTTTTGAGGAAAAATGTTCCAGCGTCGTACGCCATGAATTCCTTTCCGCTCCATGCGGCTCATGCGCGCGCTTCACATCGTGTTTTTCTAAGAATTCAAACAATTGCTCATGAAGACATTTGAGTTTCATGATCTGTTGTTCTAAAAAATAATCAATCGCGTCCGGCTCCGTTGATTCATTCTGTAAAATCATAAAATGCGGTCGGCCTAACAGGATAGGATCTTTTTTATAAAGTTCCCGGAATTCTTCATCCGGCTGCATTTGTGACATGATCATCGCATAATAGGCTTCACTTTCCCGTTCGGATACGCATACCATGCATTCCTGCGCTGGCGTTAATTTCTGCCGGTTCGCATGTGAAACGGTATCGCCGTTCTTTTTTTGTCTGACCAGCCCCGGCTTCACAGGACGCCGGTTTGATTTTGATTTTTCGCATTTTTTTAACTGCTGGATTTCATGCAGCAGTACGGTTTCAAACAACGTACCCAGATGTGGACCATCGCTGTTCAATTCCGATTCGACCTCTTCGGCGAGCCGGCTGTGACGCCTGCAGAATCCGAATAGAGCGTGCAGTTTTTTACGAACGGATACGTCAAGCACATATTCATACAACAGATAATTAACGCGTTTACGAATGGACTGGTTGACCATATGGCAAATGACACAGCCGGACATCTGAAGATGTTCTTTCATCTGAATCCATGTCATTCCTCTTTTGTTCCTCGCAATGACCGAATCCTCGTCATCGAAACTCACAGAATTGGCATGGTGGGTTTCGGATGTATCATGTTCCCGAAGCAGTAAACGGTCAAATTCCGTCATATTCTTCTCCGGGTTTAAGTTTTAACCATTTCTTCCGCATCTTATCATAGAGGTCATAGCAATAAATAATATGCACATTAATGTTTGAGTTGATCTCAGGAGCGGTTTCTTCAACCGGAAATTTTTTCTTTCCTTCAGACTGAATAATTTTTTCCAGATGACGATCTAATTCCTTTTCGGATAAAAACACTTTATTGCAGTGACGGCACCGGTATTGTTTACCACTGAGTTGTTCGATGGCGTACGGAACACCGTGGCGTTTTCGGAATTTCGCGCTGATTTTTGGTGTCATTGGGTTCTCCGGATTTGGTACTTATAAAAATAACTCCCGCACTTTCTGAAAGTATAGGAGTTATCAATCCCGTTTCACCGGAATAATTTAAGGCGAACTCCATCGCCGTGATAATGTATGTAAAAAATTAACAAAACAAAATAAAAAAACGGTCAGCGGATTGGAACGATTTCAGTTATTTCTATTTCATAGCCTTCCAGTCCGACATATTTCTTGGTGGTGTTGCTGATGAGGCGTATTTTTTTAATCCCGAGATCAACCAATATTTGCGAACCCACGCCGAGGGTGCGCCAGTCTTTACCGGTGTCCTCGGTATGGTGGCTGTCTAAAGCGCGTTGTTCCCTTGCCGGATCGAGATCAAAACCGAGGCTCTCGCTTCCGGATAAATAAATCAGCGCGCCGCGTCCTTCTCTTTCGATCATCTGCAGGACATGTGAAACGTGGCTGTGGTCGTCAAACCGGTTGGACCGAAAAACGTCCGACATAATGCGTTCCGTGTGGACGCGTACCAGTAGCGGTTCCTGCGATTGGATATCGCCTTTATAAACAACTAAATGGCGGTCATGGTTCAGGATGTTCTCATATATAATAATTTTGAAATCTCCATAAAAACTTGACAGGGGCTCGTCTTTGGCTACAATGCGTATAAATTTTTCCTGTTTCAGCCGGTACCGGATCAGATCTTTGATGGTGATGATTTTCAGTCCGAATTGTTTCGCTATCTCGATGAGTTTGGGAACGCGGGCCATGGATCCGTCGTCGTCCATGATTTCGCATAGAACGCCTGCGGGATAAAGCCCCGCCAGCCGTGCCAGATCGACGGTCGCTTCGGTGTGTCCGGAACGCTCGAGAACGCCGCCTGGTTTAGCGACAAGCGGAAAAATATGTCCCGGCCGCGCCAGATCATCCGGGATGGTTTGAGGATCTATGGCCGTCAGAATGGTTGTGGCGCGGTCCTGCGCGGAAATGCCCGTGGTGGTGCCGTTTTTCGCGTCGATCGTCACGGTGAAATGCGTCGCGTGCAGGGCGGTGTTCCGGTTGACCATCACGTCGAGTTCCAGTTCTTTCGCGCGCTGGGGCGTAATGGCAAGACAAATGAGTCCGCGCCCGTGTTTCGCCATGAAATTGATGGATTCCGCGGTGACTTTCTCCGCCGCCATGATGAAATCGCCCTCGTTTTCGCGGTCTTCGTCGTCTACGACGATCACGATTTTTCCGGACTGATAATCGCGGATGGCATCTTCAATGGAATGAAACAATGAGTTTGCCATTAATACCCCAGTTCTTTTAAACGCGCTTCGGTCAGCGGTTTGGTTTGTTCCGGCTTGTTGGCATGGAAAAATTTTTCTACATATTTTCCGATCATATCGGTCTCGATGTTAACCGCATCGCCGGTCTTTTTTAAATATAAAATCGTATGGGTCCAGGTATGCGGAATAATGGACAGATAAATCATATCGTTCTTTATTTCAGCGATAGTCAGGCTGATGCCGTCCACCGCGATGGAACCGACGGGTATGCAGTACTTCATCAGCGATTCCGGTAATTTTACACCGACCCACCAACTGGCGGATCTTTGCTGAATGGATTGAATGGTTCCGACCCCGTCCACATGACCCAGTACGAAATGGCCGCCGAGCCGGTCGGTTAATTGCATCGCGCGTTCGAGATTGACTTTCGATCCCGTTTTCAGATTTCCCAATGTCGTTTTTTTCAGCGATTCTTCCACAGCTTCGGCTGAAAATCCATCGGCGGTAACTTTAACGGCTGTCAGACAGCACCCGTTTACGGCGATACTGTCATCGACTTTGGCGTCATCTAAAATACTTTTTGCCGAAATCTCGAATCGTTTGCCGTTTCCGATCGGCTGTACGGATTGGACGATTCCGATTTCCTCAATGAGTCCTGTAAACATCGTTTCCTGTCACTTTACATATTTACGGTAAATATCTTCTAATTTTTTTACGGACGCCGAATCAAGATCTTCATCGTCTTTAACGCGGCGGTACAGCCGGCGGAATTCGTCGAGTTCGGCTCCTCCGAGCTTATTGATCGCATAATAATCAATGTCTTCGCACATGCGCTTGATTTCCTGGAAAGTCATATCAATCTCCGTGTTTTTTAACTAAACTTTCTAATGAATATTTTCCGCTGCCGCTGAATAATGTTCCCACCGATAAAACGAGCATATGAACGGCGAATTCCATGCCAGAATAACCGTCATTCCGGTGGACAAAAACCGCGGTCGTCATCGTGATAATGAGAAATAAACTCGCCACGCGCGCGAATAATCCGAGCGCGATCATGATGCCTCCGAAAAATTCCGCCCCGCCCGCCAGATACGCCATGAGTTTGGACAAAGGAAACCCCAACTGATTGAGATATCCGCTGAATTGCTCCAGCCCGCCGGGAACGAAAAGCTTTCCGTATCCGTGATAAATAAACACCATCGCGATACCCAGACGGAAGAATAAAATGGACCAATCACTATGTCTGGAAAAAAATTTTAACATATTCCTTCCTATTAATAAAAATATTTAAAACATCATCTGCAGACCGGCGACCGGAGCGCTGAAATTATTTTTTCTGGAACCTTTGACCCATAAGGGCATCGGATTTACGTAAAAGTGCACCGGCTTGTTCTGCGAAACGGCATTATCAGAAGATGCGGCCGCGGAACTAAACATCACTGCATAACCACCAAGCGCTCCCAGACAGCTCAGGGAAGAATATAATTTCGGTTCCGGCTCTTTGCGGATCAGATACGCCACGCCGCCGCCGGTCAGCGCGCCGGCCAGCATGGAAAGGCGGATCATCCAACCCTGCCCGGTGGTAAAGTTTTTATTTCTTATCAAACGCTCGCCGATAGACAGACCGGTTAACGAACCGGCCATTACGCATCCGGGTATTTCTTTTTCGCCCTTCATCTCGGTCAGCGCGGCGATGGTTAAACCGGCGTAACCACCCAGCACACCGGCGTCGGAGAGGGCAAAGGCATCGCCGCGGGTATAATCATTATTAGCCGTAAGGTAGTGACCGGCAACCAAACCGGTTCCCGAACCCAAAAGGATGGCCGCGCCGTTACTGCGGGAATCATCGAAGCCCAGCGTCATGGGAGCGAAAATGCCGAGATTAACCAGTCCGAAATCGCCGTAAACGCCGACGGCCTCCGCGCGTCCTCCGGTATAATTCAGCTTCTCTGCCAGATGATAAAAGCCGATGCCTTCAGCGATGCTGGCGGCGCACATCGTCCCGATCGCGTTACGGTGATCCCAGTGTCTTTCTCCGGCGGCCAAAATATAACTACCCAATCCGTGCATGATACCACGGGTCGAGCCGTAGAGATAGCCGGTGGCGGCCGCATCCGACACTTCCGATTTTTGGGTCAGGTAATACGGCAGAAAAAAACCGCCCGCACCGATAAATAAATAGCTCGCGGCCAGAGCTTGATTGTTTTTGATGCGCAACGCGGTTGGAATGCCCCATCCGTAAAATCCCAGCGAGATCGCCGTGGATGTCAGCAAAACTTTGGTGCGTCCTTCCTGATCCAGTACGACTTGGTCATCAATTTTTATGGATTTGATGCTATCCGTCGGCAGGTCAAGGGTTTGAGAAAATATTTTTATAGTAACATATTCAGGATTAATTGCAACGACGCGGGCCCGTATGCGCGAGCCGTTTTTCGTTTTTACAATTTGTACCTGATTGCTGTCGGCTTTCCATCGCGTCCAGTCCTGAGATAAAACCGTGCCGGGCAGTATTAACATTAATCCGAGAGCAATTTTCAGCAAGGTTTTCATAATTCCTCCTTACATATTTTTGTACACCGGCCCGCCGCCGCCTTCCGGCGTTACCCAGTTGATCACCTGATAGGGATCGGCGATGTCGCAGGTTTTACAATGGACGCAGTTTGTAAAATTGATTTTCAACTGCGTCGGCTGGCCCTCTTCCGGCGCGACCATTTCATAAACCTGCGCGGGACAAAAATGCTGGCACGGATTGCCGTATTCTTCTTTGCACTTCGTATTGCAAATGTTGGCTACATCCTCAGGTTTGATCATCAAATGGCACGGCTGGTTTTCCTCATGCGTCGTGCCGGAATAATACACGTCCGTTAGTTTTGTAAACGTCAGTTTTTCATCAAATTTGATTTTCGGTATCGGCGCGCCGGCGTCTTTTGTTTTTTTCATGTGAACGTAATCCGTCTTTAGATCGGTTTTCTTCTTCGTGCCGCCGCCGGTCAGGTACATCTGCATGCCCGCTTTCATCATCCCTTTCCTCATGCCGTTGGTAAAATTTTGCCGCCAGTTGCGCCACCGCCATAATTCCTGATGCGCCCAACTTTTCCGGAATAACTCATCGTATTTTTTCAGTGAATTTTCTGAATAATCATTCTTCTTCAGCGCTTCAAAAGCGGCTTCGGCGGCGAGCATGCCCGATTTAATGCACAGATGAATGCCTTTCAGACGCGCGATATTGATGAATCCGCCGGACTCGCCGATCAGCATCAAGCCGTCGGCGTATAATTTCGGCATGGACCAGTACCCGCCCTCGGAAACGGTTTTCGCGCCATAGGCGGTCATCTTGCCGTCCTTAAGAATATCCGCGATAAACGGATGCGTCTTGAACATCGAAAATGCGTTGTGCGGATCAAACGTCGGGTTCTCGTAATCCAGCGCGGCGACGAATCCGATGGAACACAGCGTATCGCTCATCATGTAAATCCACGTGCCGCCGTATTGGCTTGCGCCAAGCGGCCATCCGGAGGTGTGAATCACCGTTCCTTTTTTCAGCCGCCCGGCGGGGATTTCCCACAATTCCTTGACGCCGGTTCCGTACACCTGCGGATTACGGTCTTTGTTTAGTCCCAGTTGCGGAACAATCTGTTTCGTTAAACTGCCGCGCGGCCCTTCGCCAAGAATCGTGATCCTGGCGTGAATATCCGCACCGGCTTCAAAATTACTCTTCGGCTGGCCGTGATGATCCAGACCTTTATCGCCGGTGCGAACACCGATGACCTTGTTGTTCTCGGTTAGCATATCTCTGCCGGGAAATTCGTTAAAAATATTCACCGCGTCGCTGAAGTCTTTTGATATCTGTTCGGTCAGCCATTCCGCAATTTTATTCAATGAACAAATATACGTCCCGTGATTGTTCAGATTTTTCGGCACGAACGGGAATTTGATCTTCGATTTTTCGGATAATTGGTAGATCGCTTCTTTAGTTACTTCCGATTCAACAGGAAAACCGCGTTCCATAAAATCCGGAAACAGTTCCCGGATGGCGACGGGATCCATCACGGCGCCGCTGAGCATGTGATCGCCGGCGTTGGCGCTTTTTTCCAGCACGCCGATTCCGTTTTCTAAAGTAATCGCGTCTTCCTTGAGCGTTCCATTCTCAACTTTATCATTATGATTTTTAATCAGTCTGGCCAGATGATAGGCTCCGGCCAGTCCCGCCGGCCCCCCGCCGACAAACAACACGTCCATTTCAAGTATTTCACGCTGCATGGTTTTCCTCTTCTATTGGTTATGATGAAAATATATCCCTTTATCGTATTTACAGCAACAGATTTTTCTTAAAAAAATCAGTAATAATGCCATCAAAGGTTATGGAGGCTTTCATACAGAATAATTCAAATTGATTGCAAAGCTTTTCCATCCATCGATGACGCTTTCCATTTAGCTCCCTGTATTTTTAATCCGTATAATTTCCGCGAGAATACTGACAGCGATTTCTTCCGGCGTTTCGGATTCAATAGGAATGCCAATCGGCGCGTGGACCCGGTTCAGCAGTTCCTGTTCATACCCTTCAGCGCGAAGTTGGTCAAACAGGGTTTTTACTTTTTTTGCGCTGCCCATCATGCCGATGTATTTCGCATCGCTGCGGATGACCTGTTTCAGGGCCAGCGCGTCGAATTTGTGATCATAGGAAACGATGCACACATAGGTTTCCGGCGTCGGTTGGGGAATGCCGCTGTAATCCGGCGGCGTATGAACCTGGCGTATGCTGTTGTCATCATCAAACACTTTTAAACATCCTTCGCGGTCATCAACAACCGTGATGTCGAAATGCAGGCATTTCGCCGCCCGGACGAGCGCGCGTCCCACATGGCCGGCGCCGATGACGAGCAACTTGGTTCCTCCGCCGGCGGGCTCGATAAACACCGTCACATCTCCTCCACACACGGCTCCGATCGCGTCCTGCCCTTCCGGATTGAAGGAATACCGTTTGAACAATGGTTTGCCCGTACGTATTACGTTTTGCGCTTCCTGTATCACCATCATTTCGAACGGTCCGCCGCCGATGGTGTTGAAAATTTTGCCGTCCGGGCATACAATCATTTTCGTGCCGATATCGCGCGGCGTCGATCCGCCGGACTCGATGATGGTCGCTATGGCAATTAATCCATATTGATCCATAAGCCGCAGAGCTTGTTCATAAATCGCTTTCATGTCCGTATTACCTTTTAATGTTAAGCCCCTTTGAAACTCGGATACACAATGCCGAATCTTTTTTTGTAATACCACCTTGTTAATATAAAAAATAAAACAATCACCGCAAAATACAGCGGAAAGAAAATTCCCGCCATTAAAGCCAACAGGAATAAACCGAGTTTTATAGTCAGAAATACCATGGCGCTGTTTTTCCGTATAATCAGAACACTATAAAATCCGGAGAGGATGATGGCAGGCAACAATAGTATCCGATCGCCGAGGAGAAAAGCGGTTATGACTGAGATTCCGTGCAGTAACGCCGCCAGCGACACGGTAAACGGAATTCCGTATCGGACGGCTAGGGTATTTTTTCCGGCATTACGATCGCCTTCGATATCCGGAATGGTGGTCAACAGATACAACCCGGTGTTATAAAAAAAATACGGCGAGGCATCACGGATTAAATCAAAAACCGACAGCGGCTGCAGAATCCACCCGAACGCGAATACAAAAACCCCCATCAGCCCATTGGCCACCAAACTGCCCCAGGGACGGTCCTTCAGATGGAAAGGACGGTAATTATAGCCGATAATAAAGAACATCAACGAGGCCAAGAACAGGACAGTCAGCAACGGCGATACTAAATAACTGATGAAAAACGCGGCGACGCACAGCAATACGCTTTCACCCACGACGATCCTGCGGCTGACCAGCCCTTCCGAAATCAAAAATAGTTTTTTGTTCAACCGGTCCGTTTGCGTGTCCTGCAACTGATTGACAATTAAACCCGACCCCATCAGCATGGCGGTACTCAGACAGACCAACGCCAAACCGGCATCCCAGTATATACACGGTACCGGCCACACCAAATCCGCTCCGGTGTTTTTCAAAAAACCGATAAGAATAACCGTCCATGCCGGAAAAAACAAGATAGGCCGCAGTACAAAAAAATAATCCGCCAGTTTCAGCATTTTTCAGTAATACTTTGTTAAATTATATTCGGCTGATATGTACGGTAAAAAAATTACATTTTCAATTGGTTTTATCGCTAAAAGAAATTCACTCCATTTAAAAAGCAAACTTTGTCAAACAGCCCGGCATAGTAAAACGAACGGAAAATATGATCATCTTATGGCCTGAGCTGTTATCAATGAATGTTCATCATTCATTAAAAAAAAGGACGCTCAGCTTGACAGCCAAACGTCCTTCGGATTTTTTTTGGATTGACTATTTATTCAGCAGGTTGCTTTTCCTTGGCCGATGGATCTCTTGGTTCCAGAGGCCGCGCTTCATTAACGATTAAAGGCCGTGACATAAATTCATAGTTATGAAACATCTCTATGGCTTTTTGCATGCCCTCGGCGGTTTCCATTTCCACAAAACCGTAACCTTTGGATTTGCCGTTTATCTTATTGATGATGATTTTTGCTGAAATCACCGTACCGGCTTGCTTGAACAATTCGGCCAATTGATCTTCTTTGGCCTTGTAAGATATGTTGCCCACGTAAACTTTGTTGCTCACTGGTTTCTCCTTTATGCGTAAATGGTTTCTGAATGTGCGGTTTGATTAGGGATTGGAACGTTTGCGCTCGCGCGGATTTTTCCGTTCCTGAGGCTTGGCATCATTGACCACCAGCGGACGATCCATGTAGGTGAAGTTATTAAACTTCTCTTTCGCCGCTTCGGCTTCCTCTTGAGAATTCATTTCAACAAACGCAAACCCCTTGGATCTTCCGGATGTTTTATCCACAATAATTTTTGCGGAAGCAACCGTACCGGCCTGACTGAAAAGCTCGAACAGACCTTCGTCGGTAGCCTTGTAAGAAAGGTTGCCGACATACAACTTACTCATACTCATAAATAAAAACTCCTGAAAAAATTCAAGCTTCAGAATAACGACTCTGAAACTTTAAGTTAGTTAAAATAAAAAGGGAAAAAAAAGGCATTTATCAGTCAGACGATGGCTCGCTATTTGTGAGGATTTTTTTCATATACCAAAATAATTTTATAAATAATATAACATAATGTCAAGTTTTTTTTAGAAATTTTTATATAAAGATTTTTATTGACATAAGTATTTATTCTTCTTATATTTAAGAACGAGTAAACAACACACATTACAATTTGTAAAATATATAAAATTTGAAACGGTACTTATGCATTGGAAAGACCGTAAATTCAGGATACTTTATCTTCCCGAAAACCAGTCAGAGATGCGGGAATATATTCTTTCCCGAAATCGGATCTGGTTTTTCAGCGGCGTATTGATTGCCATACTGTTTATCATGATGTCCGTCATCGGTATTGTTTTTTCCGAGTATTCCCGTGATGAACGGCTTAGCGCATTACGCAACGAGAATAAAGTTCTGAAGCAGCAACTGGCCCATATGGAAACACGTATCGTTAACGCCGAAGAGCAATTGCACGGCCTTCACCGAAAAGACAGTGAATTGCGTTTGGTATCCAATTTACCCGATGTCGAACAAATCCTTAGAGACGCGGGCGTTGGCGGCAGTGTTTCTGAATTCAGCTATAATCCGGACCTGCTTTCTTCCGATGCCGAGGTATTAATCGAAAGTAATCTGAAAAATCTTGACAAACTGGAAACCGCCATCAATCTGGAAATGCAAAGTTATGCCACGCTCAACGCCCAGATCCAGTCCAATTTGCAGCGTCTGAATTACATCCCGTCCGTAAGCCCCATGCGTACCGGACGAATAACGGACCGGTTCGGTACGCGGCGCGGATTCCGCGGTTGGAAATCGCACACGGGCCTTGATATTGCATCACGCTGGGGCACGCCCGTATATGCGACAGCCGACGGCACGGTCGAAAGCACCGCCTGGCGCAGCGGCTACGGCAAAAGCATCATCATCAACCACGGCAACGGTTTTAAAACATTGTACGGGCATTTATCGGCCTACTCCGTAAGACGCGGCCAGACCGTTAAACGAAATCAGGCTATAGGAAAAGTGGGCAGCACTGGTCTCTCCACCGGGCCGCATCTGCACTATGAAGTACGGTATAATGATATCGTGCAGAATCCTGAATTATATATTTTCTTCGATATGGTTGACCAACTGGTCATCCGCTGATTCCGCCAGCAATAAAGCCCTCAATCCCCGTTCAGCGTATACAGCGTCAATTCCGCGCCGGCCCGGGCTGTATCCGTCTGCAAACCGTTCCACGCCTTGATTTGTGACACCGAAATACGGTATCGCAGGGCAATGGATAACAAGGTATCGCCGGGTTTCACGGTATATAACATTTTACGGACTTTATCGGTGAAAATCTTCAACCGGGTATCCAGCATGGCCACATCGGTTTTCAGGCTGTTCCATTGCATGATTTCTGCCACACCGACGCCATACATTCGCGCAATCTGACCCAGAGTTTCGCCGGTTTTTACTGTATGATAGATATAAAACCTTGCAGTCGCAGAGTCACGGTTCCCCATGGCCGGCACGGAATCATTAACCGCCGCCATCGTATCGCTTGATATTGTGGCGCTGTCGGGAACCCAGAGCGTCCACACGCCTTTCGGAAGGGCGTATTTCATAATCCAGTAATTGTGATATTTGACCTGCTTGTAATTGAATCCGTACTGCTTGCACCAGGTGCCCAGATCCTCCAGCGGACCTTTAACCGTTACCTCGCGCAGACCCTGATTGAACGGCGGATATCGTTGGTAGTCGGGTACGACGTACCCGTATCGCTCGGGCCGGCTCATGATTTCTTTCAGCACGACGATGTAAAAGAGATATTGCCGGGTTTCTTTGTTCAGATGAAGCGCGTAATAATCATCCTCATTCTGTTTTTGCATGGCGGCGTTCATATTGATTGCTCCGTGGTTGTAGGCGGCCGCAGCCAGAGTCCAACTGCCGAAACGCTCATGGAGTTTTTTCAGCATCGCAATGGCCGCACGCGTCGATTTTTCAACATGAAATCGCTCATCCACCTGCGCGCTTACGGTCAATCCCCAGCGTCGGCCGGTATCGGGAATAAACTGCCATAGACCGGCGGCATCCGCATGCGAATAGGCGTCAATGCGCAGAGAACTCTCAGCGGCGGCAAGGTATTTGAGATCATCCGGCGCATCCAACTCCCGAAGCAGTTTTTCAAAAAACGGAAAATACTTCGTCTGGCGTTTCAACAGCAGAATAATCCGTTCCTCACGAAAGCATTGCTGGTAAAAAACATCTTCAAGACGTTCGCGTACGTCGATCGCATCCAGCGGTATTGGTTCACCGCAAAATTCCAAGGTATCGGGCAGTGCGGGCAGTTTAAATCCGCGTACGGAAATGCTGTTAACCAAACTGTCGGTTTGTGCCATGAACACCTGCGGTAAAATGACCAACAACCATACCGATAATAAAATATTTATTCGTAACATGATGTTGCTTTGGTTTTAGTAGGCTTGCGCAGTAATCAGAAATAAAAAGCAGGTATTGTGAAATACCTGCTTTCGAATTTGATGAGGCGTTTAAACCTCAACAACAACCAATTTCACTTCATCGTAATCCAGATGGAATTACAATACAGTGAGAGTAACCTTACTTAGCCTTTTTGGTGGCTTTCTTTGTGGTTTTCTTGGCTGTGGTTTTCTTGGCCGTTTTCTTAGCGGCGGGTTTCTTTGCTGCCATGATGGTTTCCTTTCACCTTGTTATACAGTTAAGTTAGTTAAATGAGAGCACCTTCAAACTCTCACTTCGATGATAAGTGTTTTTCGATATAAAGTCAATATTTTTTTATAAGTTACGACATTTTTTTTAAACCGAATCGGTTGCCGATAGCGATAAATTTTTTTCCAACCCGCAAGAAGCTTATAAATCAAGCTTCTTCAGGCATTCAGCCTTTTATGACAGACTTTGATCGTGCGAAAAATTTTTTTGATTTTTTTATTATTATGACGATGTAAAATTTTTTATTTTTTTCGGCAACTGACATATTCAAAGATTTTGGATGCGGCAAGGTCATCATAATCAGCGCGGACGGTTATCGATGAACCGGCAGAAATCGTCTGAATATACAAACCGATAATCTGTACCGTCGGTGTTTCGCCGTATAAGCGGTAATAATCTTCAAACGGATTGACGGTTTCTGTATGCCATAGCGTATCCTGTTCCGTCCGCAATACAATGGTATGGTTTTTTACCAGCCAGGTGGAATGGTCCAGCGTGGAGCACTGAATGGCATCCGGCGACCAGAGATACGTAACGGATACCGGTATGCCCAGCCAGTTCTGATAATAAATAACGGTGACCGATGCGCCGTTTAAATCATCGGAGTGATCTTTCCCGCCGTTTTGATTCCCGACCGCCAACCGCCAGCGCCATGACAGATAGGGGTATTCCTGAATATTATAGCTGAACGGACGCACCAGTGGAATACGCTGACCCTTACTGTTTGAAGTTAAATAATTCTGTTCCCGAGACGCGGCAATATGATATTTTTTACCATCCCTTGAAATCTCCGAATCGTCTTTCTTGCGCCAGCCCCATCCGGACGGAAAATCGCCTGCAATGCCCTGATCAAAATTATCAATAATCAATACGGTGTCTTCCGTAATATGCGCATAGACATATTCAAGACTGAAATTTTCATCCATCAATTCCCGGATATCCGGAAAAAATTTTTTTCTGAATGTAAATTGTTCTGTCCGGATATCATAGATTTTCCACCCGTCATCTTCCCAGATTAGCCGGATACTCAAATTAACTATGTCCTGATCGGTGAGCAGGTCCGCCGATACCTGTGCCCGCTGATCGCGCACCGTTTCATCGCCCCAGCGCAGTGATTTTTCGGCGCTCAACGAGCGATTCCGAAGGAGAAAATCCGTAAAACGCCGGATCAGCATTTTCCGAACTCCTGCCTGAAGCCGCTGTTGCCAGCTTTTAGAAATATTATTCCAATGTTCTGAAAAAGCCCGAATCGTTATTTCGGACCAACTAAATATCGGATCCAGAAAATGCGGATTCATATCCACGGATTCCCTGACGCGCACCGTATCCGCAAGCCACAGGCGCGCGGATGCGGCATATTGTCTGAGCCTTTGCGTGGGATAATCCTGCGCCGGCACCGGCGCGGACATAACAAGCATCAGAGCGGCTACAAGCAGGCCTTTAACAAGTTGATTCTTCATTCCATGTGCACAATCGAATTTCATGGTTATCGTAAACAGCATAGGTATAATGCGTAGTCCAGTCGCCGAGATTAATATAACGTCCTTTTGACAAACGCGAATCCGTGGGCAGATGATGATGCCCCATGATAATCGTCTGGATACCCCGGCTAAACCAGAGATTAAAATATTTTTCGAGTGTGGTATCGTTCGCGTACCGGCGGTATTCCGGGTCCGAGCGTTTACTCCGCCGTGAACTCATATTGGCCAGCGGTATGCCGAGATCGGGGTGCAGCCAGCGGTAAAGCCAGACGTTGACCGGATGCCGCAACACGCGCCGAAGTTTTCTGTAAAAAAAATCCTTGCCCGAAACACCGTCGCCGTGGAGCACCAGAGTTTTTTGTCCTCCCAAATCCAGAATCAGCGGCCGGGTATAAATCTGTATATCCAATTCTTTTTGCGCAAACGCGCCCAGCCAGCCGTCATGGTTTCCAGCCAGATAATGAACCTCGACGCCGTAATCCCTGAGTTTCAGCAGTTCGATGATACCAAACAAACACTGTCGGGGAACGACGGTGCGGTATTCAAACCAGAAATCAAAAATATCTCCCACCAGATACAATGCACATTCCTGATCTTTCAGGTGGTCGAAAAAGGCGGCCAGTTTTTTCTCGGAAACGGTCTGCGCGCGGAGAGCAGGGCTTAACAGATGCACATCGGAAATAAAATAACTTCGTCGGTGCTGGCTGCGAATCTCTTGCGGCATGGAATACTTCATGGGCGTACGCAGTTACTGAAAGAGCTTGATGTGGTTATGTAAGGGCAGTTCAATGGTAAATTCACTGCCCTGAAAACGCTGGCTGTTAAAGAATATTTTCCCGCGATGTTTTTCGATAATGCTATACGCCACCGACAATCCAAGGCCGGTGCCCTCACCGATTTTACGCGTCGTAAAGAACGGATCAAAAATCTTTTCTTTGTGCAGATCGTCAATGCCGATTCCATCATCGCGAATGCGGATTTGTATAATCGGCTCTTCGGATTTCCCGGCGGCAAAAGAATCTTCGAAAATATCGTTGGGAACCGACGACGCTGCGGGTTTGATGCACTCGGTGGTAATTGTAATTAACCCCCGCTCACCGTCAACCGTTTCACCGGAGGCGGCCTGCTCGTCGCGCCATTGCTTGTATTCCATAATGGCTTGCGCCGCATTCAATAAAATCTGCATGAAAGCCTGATTTAAGTCCTGTGGATAACAAACCAGTTTCGGTAACTCGCCCCAATGGGTTTCGATTTTTAAACTAAAACGATACTGATTCATAAACAACTGTACGATGTTTTTGAGGCTTTCATTGATGTCGGTTTCCTTAATTTCGGATTCGTCGATACGCGAGAACCGGCGAAGATCTTCCACAATCCGCTGGATACGTTGAGAACTTTTTTCTATGCTGCCCGATAAATTGTATATATCTTCCATGAGAAAATCATAATCAATCCGATCCTTCAGCGCAAGCAAATCCTGTCCCGATTCAAGAGTCAACGGCTGGCGGCCTGTCCGGTTCCAGTACTCCTCGTAGGCCATCAGCATTTCACGGATGTCCCCGATGTATTCCTTAAGCATAACGGAATTGCCGTAAATATTTGCAAGCGGGTTGTTTATTTCATGCGCAATTCCCGCCACAATCTGTACCAGCGACGCCATTTTTTTGGAATGAATCAGCGTATTCTGCGTACGGGTCAGTTCTTTGAGCGCCAGTTCCAGATCGTGTTTCTGCTGTTCCAGAATGCCTTGTTGTTTTTTTATTTGCTCATTCTGGTTGCGGATTTCCTGCGTGCGCATGAAAATGCGGTGTTCGAGATCTTCGTTCAGGCGTCGAATTTTCTGGATGCGGTTCCTGTAAAAGCCGTACAGACCTGTTCCGGCGGCCAATACCGACACGATATAAAACCACCACTGTTTCCAAAAGGGCGGAGAAATGGTAAACGCAAAGCTCTGAACAGCCGACGGTTCCATACGGGCTACCGGCCAAATCCTGAATTTAAACGTATAGTTCCCCGCATCTAAATTGGTGTAACGGATTTTTTTTTGGCGCATCGGCGCGCTCCAGCTTCTTTCAAATCCTTCGAGGTAATACTGATAGGCCAGGTACGTTTCATTGATAAAAGAAAGCGCTACCATTTCAATCTCAATGTCTTTGGAGCCGTAATCCAGCTCCCGGGCCTGTTCGACCGGCTGTAGAATTTCATTGGCGTAAAACCGCCGGATATATAAAAGGGGTTCTGTCCGAAATTCAATATCCAATTGTGGTATGTAGCGCGTCACCGCGCCGATCTGCGATATCCATACGGCGCCGGTTTTATCGACTTCCATCGACTTGGACGACAGCGCTTCGTCCCCGCCTAAACCCGATTGCCGGGTATGCATCGCAATAACTTGCAGTGGCTCTAAATTCATGACGTAAACGCCTTTTCGCGTATGAATCCACAGACGCCCTGTTGTTTCCTGAGCAATGGATATGATGCTATTATCCCGAAAGCCCAGTTTGTTCAGATCCAGCGAAACGGCTTTATACATATCCGTTACCGGATTTTTTTCCAGTTTTACCAAACCGGCATCCGTACCGATCCAGATTGTATGCAGCCGGTCTTCAAATATCACCTGTATGGTTTTACCTCGAAGTTCAGGGTCCTGGAGCGGTATCGCTGACGGCGCCACCTCGTTAAGCTGTTCTTTTCGAATAAATGAAATCCCGTCCCGGCAACCTATCCACATCGTGCCGTTATGATCATTAAAAAGAACGCGTATATGATCATTTACAAGCCCCTGCGCCCGATGGATAGCTCTCACATCACCTTTTCGTATGCGGTACAGACCGGACAGGGTCCCAATCCAGTCGTTACCGTAAATATCGAAGGTCAGAACGCGGGCTTTTCTCAAAGGCAGCATCGATTGGTACGGATACGTAACCCAACGTCCCGATTGCAATAGAAAAACCCCTTCATCCGTAACAACCCAGGGCCGCTCGGATTTGTCAATTGTGAGATCAAAAATCACGCTTCCCGAAAATCCTGCCGTCTTTCCAAAAAATACTTTCTCATAATTTCCCGGCTCAGTTGAAGACGCGGTGATACCGATTGATGTAACGCCTTCATTCGAACCAATCCAAACGCGGTTCATCGCATCCACAACTACCGGACCTCCAGTGGGCTCTATAGGCAAATCAGCTCCGGAAAAGTGATGAAAATGTTCGGCGCTCAGCTTGCTGATGCGTCCGGTGGGACTTAGAGCATATAAGTTGTTTTCTCTGTCAACAAAAAGTGAAATTGCCGTATTTTCAATCAACCCGTTGCTTAACCCGTAGCTAATAAAACTGGTCTTGGCGCTGGCCGACAGGGCATTGCCGGATTTGGTTTCATGAACTTTTAATTTACTGACACCACTGGCTGTGGCAATCCACAGATTGCCTATCCGGTCAACCACTACATCATAAATCGTATTGGAGGGCAGGCCTTCACGGGTGCCGAAATTTCTAAATTTATTATCACTTTTTGATTCCAGCACGTCTATAAATTTCCCTAAACCTTTTTTTGTCGCCGCCCATATTATATTGGAGCCGTCCTGCGTTATACGGTAAACGTAATTCGATGGCAGACTGCCTTGCCGGACGCTTAACTTGTAAATAATAAACCGCCGGCTTTCTGGGTCCAGAAATCTGATGACGGAAATACCCTCATCGGTCGCCACCCAGAGCTGATGCTTTTGATCCGGATAGACGTGGTGAATAAAATTGCTCGTCATGCCGCGTTCCGTAGTGATAATATCCACGCGCCTGACGGCGGGTTTGCCATTCTGTTCATCCAGCAAAACATGGCAAAGACCGGCGCCTCTGGTACCGATCCACAGCGAAGACCCGGATTCCACCCAAAGACAGGAATATTCAGCGCTCGGCAGACCGTTTTTATAATCAAGCTTTAATCCCATCTGGATACGACCGTCTATGCTGATCTGAAAACCGGATAACCCGTTTATCATTAAAGCCCATAAGGTGCCCGCCGAATCTTCGGATAACTGAACGGCATGACTGCTGGTAAAACCATCCTGTTTATTATAAACCAGATATTCCTGCCCGTCATAACGGACAAGCCCCTGTGGTGATAAAAACCAAAGAAAACCATTGCGGTCCTGATATACAGAACTGACCTGTGAGTGGGGTAATCCGTTGTCAGTCGTGTAGTACTGAAATGGAAGTTTCTGGGAAAAAACGTAACTACCAATGCTCAGTAGTAACACGGCAAGTGGATATTTTATTACGTGTCGTGCCATTTTTTATAATAACTTAAAGATAAATTTTTTTTAAGAAATTACAAACATAAATATCTACATTTCAAGAATTACAGGTTTCCTGCGTTTCATTCAGGATTTTTATATTAAAAAAAACCTCATGTGTTTTTCCCATGAGGTTTTTTAATAAAGGCTTTAAGGCTTATTTGATTAATAGCATCTTCATCGCCTTGACGCCGGTTTTGGTTTCTAAGCGATACACATACAAGCCGCTGGATACCAACTGACCGGCCGCATTCTTCCCGTCCCACACTGCCTCATAATACCCGGCCGCTTTCGTTCCGCGTACCAGTTCTCTGACCTTCTGGCCGGGTAGGTTATAAACGCTCAGCTTCACCATGCTATTCTCCGGCAGGCCGAATTTGATTGTCGTTACCGGATTGAACGGATTCGGATAATTCTGCGCCAGCTCCAGCGACGCCATAGGCGACTGGCTGTATCGGCAAAGCCAGACAGCGCAAAGGAACAAAGAAGACGAAAAAGATAAAATAACCGACAACCCAGGCGAGAAAAAAATCATGGCGCTCATCGGAGAACACGCCCGGCTATCCATACCCCCGACCGGCCTGTCGTGTTTAGACATCGACGCAACGATTTACGTCAATGATAAATCCGATGCGACCTGGACGTATCAAAAAACCAAGGGCTATTCGTACATGATGGCCATGTTAGATAATCCTCGCCGGGCGCTTTATGGCCAATGGCGTCCGGACAACATGTCACCCCCAGAAGGTATTCTGGAGGCGATCCGGATCAGTTTGGAACAAGTTCCCGTAGGGACCATTCATTGCATACGCAGTGATTCGGCCGCATACAACCACGAGGTAATCCATTATTGTTTTGAAAAGAAACTTTTCTTTACGATTACCGCCGATAAGGACTTTGCCGTCAAAGAGCTGATGGCATCGATCAAGCAATGGACGAAAGCCGTTGACGCTAAAGGCCGGGACTTGGGATGGGAAGTGGGCGAAACGATTCATACGATGAATAAAACCCATGAAGCATTTCGGATGGTGGTCAAGCGGACGCTGCGGTCGAAAGTACAAGACGACTTGTTTGATCCTTACATTTACTGGGCGGTGGCTACTAATCTGCCGGAGGATCAATATTCGTCGCAGGCGGTGATTGCGCATCATGAAAAACGCGGCAATATGGAACGCTTTATCGGCGAACTCAAATGGGAATTGAATGCCGATCATCTGCCTTGTAATACGCTGGCTCCAAACGCCGTTTTTGCAGGCGTGGTTTTGCTGACGTTTAATTTGTTATATCATCTTCAGGATAGGATGAGCGAAAGCCATATTCCGCACCGAAAGTCGATGCGTTCCTTGCGGCGGTACTTACTGCATCTTCCGGCCTTGGTGGCTTGGCATGCACGTCAAATGGCCATCAAAATTGCGGCAACGGTTTCATGCGTGGAATTATTCCGGCAAGTCTACGAATGCTTGCTGCGTTATGAATGTTTCCCGCCCGCTTGCTAAATGCCAATATTTGCAATGTTCTTTGACATACCGCGATCCTTCGGATGTTGACATCCATGGTGAAGTATGTCCAATGGATTTTATGGATTCATCTATATCGCCATCGTAAAGCTTCCGTTCGATATCGGCTGCCATCGTTCGCAAATTTTTTATGTTCCAAAATTTCTATATCGGAATTCAGAACTAGTTATTTTAAAAATTTTCCAGTCTCTGCTCATACCTCGGTTTTTCCGATGACGCAAGACTACAAGTTCCGCAAATGCATCTTCATTTTTTACCCGCATCCGGTAACGAATTCTGTAATGTTATTCGATTGTATGTATCGGGAATTTCTTTATCGATTTTCTTCGTTAGATTCATACGATACAAAATCCAAAACCTTTGATGAAAGTTTTTCATATTTTTTAGACAAAACAATCCAAACAAAACAATCAATAAAAAGTAAATTGTGTTTCTAAAATTTCCCATTCTTATTCCGTTTCTTTTGTTTTTTTAAACCGATAAATTGGAAGGATTTTGTAGGATAAAATCCGAATTTGTAGTCCAATAAAGGATGTATAAAACTAACTTTAAAACTATCAGGGCGTAAAAAGAATCAACATAAATAACATATTATCAATTACTTGATAACTAATATAAAACCAAAAACAGCTATTTCTTCTTGGCACATTGTTTGTTGTGTATATTGTTCAAACAATTGAAAGATACTTATATGAACAGAATTTTAATAGTTAGCGATCAGGTAAAAACGGCGAGTGCTCTTGTAAAAAATCTGCAGTCCAGGTTTACCATTGATGTGGCTTTCACAGAAATTATTGCACTGGTTAAACTGGAAGTATATAAATACGACGTTATTGTAATCAGGGACTGCGGGGATACCACTAAGACCGTAAACTTTATCAAGTCAGTACGCTTTCTGAATTACGATATGCCGGTCATATGGCTTACGGATAATCAGGAACAGGATCTGATTAAGACTATGGAAATCATTCATACCTGTTCGGTGCTTTCGGAAAACATTCAGCCGGCCGACTTGAACGTAATGATTCAGGAGTCCATATTTATACATCAGGGACAAGGCCCGGAACATGTACCCAGCCGCTATGAATTCGTTAATTAATCCCTTACCGACAGAAACCGCCATGTCTTTATCCGACTCGCAAAAAAGCCGTTTGCTTATCGTAGATGATGATGCCCTTTTTCTGGACAGCATGCATACGGTCTTGTCGACGTCATATGATATTCAGGGTTGCCATAACGGTCCTGAAGCTCTGGAACAAATGGCATTACAGAAATATGATTTAGTTATCCTGGATTATAACATGCGGCCCATGAACGGCATCGAGGTACTGCGCGCCATGCGGAAGATGAATATCGATTGTCCGGTTATTATACTCACCGGTTACGGCACATTTGAAATGGCCGCGGAAGCCGTTGATCTCAATGTGGGCAGCATTCTAACCAAGCCGATCCGCATGGAACAGCTTCTTTCGACCATTCAGAAATGCCTCGATCAGAATCTCTTCAGGGAGAAAATCAGGCAATTTAACCGGCAATTGAACGAATGGGAAGTACACCGTCATATTATCGAAGCGCAGAAAGACGAACTGGAAAAGATGAAGAGCCTGATTAATCTGACCTATAAGGAAATCCATACCTTATTCGGCGCGGTACAGGATCCGATTCTTGTAATGGACACCCATCTCAAGATTGTGGATGCCAATCCGGCCGTAGCCGAAATCATGCAGACGCCGCTTCAGGAACTTCGGGGAAAAGATTATTCCGAATTTTGTCTTCGTTCCGGTCTGTCTAATGGCGAAGAATGGCCTGCCCGTAAAGTTCTCGCTACCGGTAAACCTTATGAATATATTTTTAACGAACCGGCCAAAGGAATATCGTTTGATATCCAGGCCTATCCTATTTTCAATGATACCAACGATCAGATGGTCAATGTAGTGGAATTCCGCCGGAGAATAAACGCCGATACCACGATACCACCCCGTCCGCACTCTCCATCACAGGCAATTACCCGCTTACCGCTGACACGGGAAATGGGCCACGAGATCAATAACATGCTGACGATAATCCGCGCCACCGCCGACATCATGGGTGTATCGCTGCATAAAGGCAACATGGATAAGGCCAAGGACACGCTTCATAAAATGAACGAGGGCATTGACCGGCTGGTGCGCTACACCAAAAATCTCATGGCTAAACGCCAGGAAGAAAATCCGCCGCGTAAAATATCGATACTTTCGGTGATACAGTCACTGATAGACTTCCTATCGACCCAGCCGCTCTTCAGCCGCATTGAATTCCAGATAAACAGCGATCCGTCGATACCGAACATTCTCGGCCGGGAAGAGCAAATACAGGAAATATTTATGAACCTTTTTAAAAACGCCGCCGAGGCCATGGGCGAAGGTCATCTACAGGTTGATGTCCATTATGATGTTTCGCATGAACGCGTACAGATTACCGTTACGGATAATGGGCCCGGCATTCCGGTATCGATGCAGAGGAAATTATTTAATGAACCGATGACCACCAAAGTCCATGGAAACGGTTACGGACTGATGATTGCTAAACAACTGGCCGAACAGAACGGCGGCACGATTGAGATACAACCGTATCCGGAACGCGGTACGCGTTTTGTTCTAATGTTTCCCCGCGTTAAAGAAGAGGTACCGCGTGAAACATAAATTCTTGCGTCAAAAAAAGTACGCGGAATGATTACCGGAGCTTAAGGAGCCATGTTATGGATGACAGAAACATGATAATCAGCCGGCTTTTGAGCGAGTACATGATTGACCTGGATTATCTGTATCAGGAAAAGGATTTTATGCCTCTAGACCAGGCGGTGGCGCTTAAAAATTATTATTTAGGATTATGTCCGGTTACCGTTAAAAACGACCTGGATGTCATGTGCGATCTGGCATTAATGAGTAAAATGAATGGCGACTCTAAAAATACTGCATGGGCTTCGGATTTTGATGCGACGATGAACCATCAGATAACCCTTTACGCCAAAGACCGTTTCCTCAGGAATCTGGATGCCATCCGGAGCCGTTATGAATACATGTACCTTTTAAACTGAACGGGTAAACCAAATTAATACAACAGAATATTGAAAAACAATAAGTACATAAAGCATATCACGGCGGTGATGCAGAATTTGAATGCCGCTTCGCTTATACTAATAACCCCATTATTATGTATTGAAGACATTGCAAGCCGCCGTGGGAGCTTTATAAACAGAAGAAGAGCGTCTATGAAATATCTGTGGTTACCGTTACTGTTCATCCATTTTTGGAATATAGGTTTGCAGGCGCAGGAAGAATGGCCTGAGGCAATAGCCGACAATTCGTTCCTGATCGAGGAAGCCTACAACCAGAGTCCCCGCGTTGTTCAGCATATTTTTAATTTAATGATATCCCGCCCGGCTCATGACATCGATCTCTCACTCACACAGGAATGGCCCGTCTTCAGCCAGCGCCATCAAATCAGCTTCACACTGCCCTACGCGTGGCTGAATAAAAACTCGGTTCATGGGCTGGGGGATATCGTTATTAATTACCGCTACCAGCTGACCGGCGAGGATCAGTGGGCGGTAACGGCGCCCCGTCTGTCGGTTCTTATTCCTTCCGGGGATGAGAAAAAAGAACTCGGTACCGGTAAGACGGGCTTCCAGTTTAATCTGCCCGTAAGTAAACGGCTTTCCGCTCAGTGGATCATCCACGCCAACGCCGGCGCTACCTACACGCCCGGCGTAAAGTTCGGCACGGAAAAAAAGAATCTCAAAGGATATCATGCCGGCGCCAGTGTGATATGGCTGTGGAAATCCAATTTCAATGTGATGCTGGAGTGGCTTTCCACCTTCGAGGATGAAATGAACAGCGCGGGAAAACTGAAAATCAAGCCCACGCATATGATTAACCCCGGAATCCGGTACGCTCAAAACTTCGGCGATCTGCAGATCGTTCCCGGCCTCAGCGTACCTCTGCAGGTTAACGGCAAGGATAAAATGCGGGCGCTGTTCCTGTATCTTTCCTTTGAACATCCATTCTAAAAAAGAGAACAGGCCCATCATGTCAAACAGTATCATACCGGTACAGAAACGACTGCAGGAACAGTTTGGATTTCAGGTTAATGAAGTCTGTTCTCCGGTATTGAAAAAAATCATTTACGAACGTTCGCTCCAGACCCGTTATCATTCCGTGGAGGACTATTGTCAAAACATCCTTATCACGGCATCTTCTCCGGAATGGTACATTATTATTGATCAGTTAACGATAAAGGAAACCCATTTTTTCCGGAATCATGATCAGTTCGTGTTTATGAAGGAACGCATCATTCCGGAGTATGAACGTACGCGCTGGCGCTGGCCTTCTCAATCCTTCAGCGCCGGTAAACCGGTTCTGCGGATACTCTCCGCCGGATGCGCCACCGGAGAAGAACCCTACTCGGTGGCGATGGTACTGATGGATCATCTGAGCGGCTATTCCTCATGGACAATCATTCTGGACGCCTTTGACATCAGCACGACGGCGATTCATCATGCCCGGCTCGGCCGCTATGAGGCCACCGACCGTATGCGGCAGTCTGTCATCCGCTATCAACCGGAATATCTGAAGCGGTTTTTTGATGACGAAGATCCCTATTATACGGTTAAGGATGAAGTCAGGAAACAGGTTTGCTTCCGTACCGGCAATATCATGAACTACTTAAAAATTTCTCCCACTACCCTGCCTAAATATGACCTGGTGTTTTGCCGGAATGTCCTCATCTACTACGCCATAGAAGACCAGCGCAACGCCGTACATTGGCTTTCCCAATCGCTCAACGATGGCGGCTATCTGTTTTTAGGGGAATCGGAAGGCCTTTTTCCTCACCCGCATGATCTGGAAATTATTACAAGCCATCGCGGTCTGATTTACCGTAAAAAGCCGATAGACAATTGATTAGTACACACCCTTTTCTCTTACTCATACAAAAAGGGGCTGTCTGATGAAGACAGCCCCTTGGCGTTTTTTTTTTGAATCCGGGCGCTTACGCATCCGCTTTGGGATACACGCTGACCTTGAGCCGGTCTTTATCCTTGTGTTCGAACTTTACAATGCCTTCCGCGGTGGCGTAAATCGTGTCATCCTTGCCGATGGCAACGTTCTTGCCGCAGTGGAATTTGGTTCCGCGCTGTCGCACGATGATATTGCCGGCCAGTACGTATTCGCCGCCGTACCGTTTCACGCCAAGGCGCTGGCCGTGACTGTCGCGGCCGTTTCGGGTGCTTCCGAGCCCTTTCTTATGTGCCATACGTTCTCCTTAATTTTCTTTCTCTGGTTGCTTTCGGCGGTTACTGAATGATGTTTTCCACGCGCACTTCGGTGAAGGGCTGCCGATGCCCTTTTTTCTTCTGGAACCCTTTCCGGCGGTATTTCCGGTAATGGATCACTTTGTCACCGAGGCCATGGGCTAAAACCGTCGTCTCGACTTTTGAACCTTTTACGGTAGGCGTGCCTATCTTGACGTCGCCATTTTCGGATAGGAGCAGAACATTCTCGAAAACGATTTTGTCGCCCACTTCCGCTTCAGCAATGCGCGGGATCACCAGAGACTTGCCCGTCTCGCATTTGTACTGAAAACCTTTGATGTCAACTATAGCGTACATGGTTTCTCCTGTTAGTTATTTCAAACGGACTGCCAATATAGATGATGGAAACCACGAAAGCAAGTTTTTTTTGATTTATTTTTATTTTTTCCGTATACAGTAAAATAATATTAATACGCGGGTTTGGCCGGGATTTCCAGCCTGCAATCCGTCTGATTTCATCCGGTCAGGGCGCCCGCTTTTTGCTGATGCCGCCTCCGCCGATTAACATTCGTACGAATGGGCCGGTGATGCTGATGTCTGGGCCGGAGCCGATGTCGGCACCGTTCAATTGCCAGGCTTCTTTAAACAGCGTATACGTATAACCAAACCGGATACCGATACCCAAACCGCCGAAATGTTTTTCGTTGTGGCTGAAGTTGAAAAGGTAATCCCACCCCAGGCCCGCGGTCAATATCATTCCGGACGTATTGAGCGTCGAAGAGCGGTTGGGATTGGTCAACACGTCGTCAAACGGGGGATTCTCACGGGACCGGATCTTCAACGAAATCGTTTCGCCCCCGATTCCGATATAAGGATACAACCAGTAGTATTTATGGGCATAAATTATGTAACCCATATTAAACGCACCACTGCCGCCATTAAGAGTTGTCTGGTGTGTACGGGATGTATTATCGCCGTTTCGGCCCACTAAAGCATGTCCTTCACCACCGATAATGAAATTGTTAAGGATGCCGTATCCGGCTCCTCCCACGGAGTAAAATTGATCACTGAACTTGGTGTAATTAGCCGCTGTCAGGTGTTGGTTGAGTTGCGAGATATCTGTCAGCTGGCCACCGATCATGAACCCGCCGAAACCGCCGAAAAGTTTACGGCCCCCCTGTTCCTGTGCCCCGGCTGATGGCGCGTAAAGAAGGATAACACAGACCAGGGTAGCGATTGTTAATAAACGCATGTCATTCTCCATAGGTTAGTGTGAAAAAAAAATAAATAAATAGAATATCAGTTAATGGCCGTTCCGGCCTGCACTTCCGCGCCGAAGATGAATTTTTTCGCGGCCAGATTGTAATTCACAATACCTCTTGGCGCTATAGCCGTATTCTCATCGGGCAGCCAGCGATAACCCAGTTCGGCGCCCAACCACAAATGAAATCTGCCGGCTTCTTGTCCGCTTCCAGCATGATGCACAAGACTAAGCGAGGCGCCGGTAAAGGGGCGTGAACCGTTTTCTCCGTCCGGAGGTATGTAGAAACGGTAGCCGGACGTAATGACACCATCCGGATGTCTGATACGCTTCAGGTAATCCGACCGGTAGAATGCTTTTTCTGCGGACAGATAAACGGAATGATCGCGGCTGATCTGGTATTCCACGCCTGCGTTGATCAGCCCGATAAATAATTTATACGGATTGAACGAGACGAAAACCATTCCTTTGTTCTGTGCCGAAACGGGGCTGTAAAAGATAAAAGTAATTAGTGGGAGTAATAGCATGGTTTTTTTCATATCGGTATACCTATGACTTTTTTTCATGAAGAAAAAATTAATGATCGGATGGCATTCTATATTTTTTTAAAATCACTGATGTATTCCCGCAAGCGCCGGATCATGACCGGTTTGAATATCAGGTTCCAGATAAATCCCGTATCGATTGGCTCCCATGCTTTAAGCACATATTCGGCCTGCATCTCTTCGGTGTAAGGAATGAATGATTTTGTAACATTATTCGAAACATCGGTGTGAATGTCAAAAACCATGGCCGGTGAATTTCCTGAAAGGTCGAAATATTTCAGATCCACCCACTTCATTTTTCGCGATAAATAAGTATGAAAATACATTCGGGAGTTTTTAAGATCGCAAACGACCGACCATTTGTTATTTCCCAGGTCCAACGGATTCAGTATGGAAAAAGAATGGCTGACCAGAGAAGCCGGCTTATTTACCTGTGCATCGGCAATCATCTTGTAAGCCCATGCGAACCGCCGGTCAACAGAAGTATCCGCCAGATTGATCGCACGGGTTCCGCCGAATCCTTCGTACAGTCTCAGGCTGTCTAATTCCCGCTTGTAACTGCGGTTGCAAAGCGCCTTCACCGGCATATCCTTCCCCGCATGGACGATGGTCTGGCCGTCGATAAATTCAATCACGGCGGAATTCCCGGAGCGGTCAGCCACAAAAAAATGCCACAGACAGTGTCCGGAGGGAATGACCTTGTTCAGATCCGCGATCACTTCATCCACGGGCCGGTACTGATCCAGGATATATTGCATCCAGAGATGATGGTATATTTCTGCCAGCGACTCGTCTTTGGGATATTTGGTTGCGAACATGGTCATCTCGCCGATATACAGGCCGGCTTCGTTCATCCCGCCGTCAGGAAATTCCTTTCCGAACATGTTGTTGGTCAGTGAGGCGTATTTGGACGTCCAGTTCAGCTTTGGCTTGCTCCGCCCGAATACGGATTTAAAATCATCCCAGGTTATGCTGTGCTTGGAGATACCGCGAGGGTTGATCACCGCTAATCCGGATACATCGATATAATCATCCAGGTTGGGGCCCACCAGCAGCGTGTCGTTCTGATTGATCATGAATGTCGAACAGGAATGTCTTTCCGCCGACCAAATCAGGGCAGGGATCATCATCGCAAACAAAAAGAGTTTCAGTAAAATCCCCGGTAAAAAGATTTTTTGATTTTGAAGTGATGGGCTCATAAAATGGTCTTCCGGTCAAATTGGGTATTAATTAGATACTGAAACGCTGCCCATAATGGCGGTGCCGCTGACAATCAGGCGTTTGCCGGTGGGCGCTTCGGGCTGACGCGTTTTATCCTCAATGCCGCCGAGGATGGGAAGCCCTTTAAGGCTGACGCTCCAGTTGGCCGGTACTTTAATGTCAATGCCGCCCCAGATCGCCAATACGTCTATCTTCGCCTCACCGGATTCCATCGAGGCCTGGCGCAGGTCAATCTCACAGCCGCCCATAAACGCCGTCAGATTGCCGCCGCGGAAGTCCGACGTATTGCTCTTGCGCGCAAAACCGGAAAGAAAGGCGAATGCAGTTATAAAATTATCCGGATCGCTTCCTTCGGATACGGTTAGATAATATTTGTTCCGGTACAGCGCGTTGAACAGGATGCCTCCGCCGATGAGAATCAAAAACAGCGGCCAGATATCGCCGAAACGAAAATACAAAATATGGAGTGTCCTCAGCAGAAATAGTACACCGAATAAAATCAGAATGCCCCCGGTGATTTTGCCGCCCAACCTGCCGGCCTGCAAGAAAAGAGACAGTCCTATGATAATAATAATGGCCGGCCACAGCCGAAACAAGCTCCAGCCGTAGAAGAAGCCGAGATTCGACAGCAGTAAATAAATGCCTAGCAATATCAGTATCCCGCCGAGTATCGCATGCGGGGTAAACCGGAATTTAGTTTCCATGACAACACTCCTTTTCTTCATGGTTCGTCTCCTGTTTCGGGATAAAAAGTTCTTTCAGTACAATGCTGATTCCCCACGCAATCAGTATCAGAGGCCAGGATTCGGCGAACGTGATCCCGAATACATGTTGCAGCGACATGTATAGCCATAAACCGATGAATATCAGCCAGCCCGCTTTGAGGTAATCGCGAACGCCCTCGGCGGTAATAATCCGACCGATACCAAACGCAACAATGATAAACGGCCAAAATTTCCAGATGTCATGTAAATAAAACAGGTCCATGTTGTCCAAAAGAAAGAAAAAACCTATCACTATCAGCGTCAACCCGGTAATAACCTGTGTGACCAAACGCCGGTTACTTTTATCAAACATATTTATCTCCTTTTATTTTAGTTCGCTTTATAATACATCTTTTTTTTAAATTGGTTGCATGGTTTTCGGTGAATGGCGGTCAGGAATCGGCGAATGACATAAACGCCGGTCATTAGGGCGGTTGCAGGACGCTCTTTTGCAGCCACTAATAAAAATATTATTTATTGATAAGTTCTGATATTTTTTCTATATAAATGTAAATTGTGTAATAATTTTCATTCGGTATTTCAAACGGAATCAGGTTATGATTGGTAAAACGATTCAGCCGGAAATTCGTGAATTAATCGCAAACCGGAACATGGCGGAATTAAGGGAATCGTTATCCGAACTGCATCCGAGTGAAGTGGCCGAACTGATCATGGATATTCCGGAGAGCGACCGGGCTGTTGTTTTCAGAATATTGCCCAAAGATATTTCAGCGGACGTATTTGAGTATCTGGAACTGGATGAGCAGAAAGGGATTGTAAAAATACTGGCCCAGCCGCAGTTGGCGGATATCCTGAACGAAATGTCGCCGGATGACCGCACCGCGTTTCTGGAGGAACTGCCCGATGCGGTGGTGCGTCAATTGATGTCATTGCTGTCTCCGGAAGAACGCACGATCGCCACGACCCTGCTAGGCTATCCGGAAGGCAGTATCGGCCGCGCCATGACTCCCGATTTTATTGATGTTCCCAAAGACTGGACCATACAGCAGGTTATGGCCTATATACGGGAACACGGCAAGGATAGCGAAACGATCAATGTAATTTATGTAACCGACGCACAGGACCGCCTCATCGGCGAATTGCCGATCCGCAAGATACTCCTGGCTTCTCCGGAACAGGCGGTACAGGACGTCATGATGGATCACTTCGTATCACTGACACCCGACCAGAAGGAAGAGGACGCTCTTCAGATTTTCAGGGAATACGACCGCGATGCGATACCGGTAGTCAGCCCTAACGGAATATTGCTGGGTATTGTGACTGCGGACGATGTGCTGGATATCGCTGAGGAAACCAGTACGGAAGATATTCAGAAATTCGGCGGTCTGGAAGCCCTTGAATATCCCTATCGGGAAACCCCGTTGTTGGAACTGGTCAAAAAGCGCGCCGGCTGGCTGGTGGTTTTATTCCTTGGGGAGATGCTGACCGCCACGGCGATGGGATATTTTGAGGACGAAATCGCTCGGGCTGTCGTGCTGGCGCTTTTTGTCCCTCTGATTATTTCGAGCGGCGGTAACTCCGGATCGCAGGCCGCAACCCTCATCATCCGGGCGATGGCCCTCGGCGAAATTACATTGAAAAGCTGGTGGTATGTGATGCGACGTGAAATCATCTCCGGGCTTATGCTGGGGACCATCTTAGCCGCAATCGGTTTTTTACGCATTGCGGCCTGGTCGGTTTTTTCGGAAATTTACGGGCCGCACTGGCCGCTGATTGCCCTGACCGTATCCCTGTCGCTGGTGGGTGTCGTGCTGTGGGGAACACTTTCAGGCTCCATGTTGCCGTTTCTGCTCAGACGCCTGGGTTTTGATCCCGCCGCTTCATCGGCTCCGTTTGTCGCCACGCTGGTGGACGTAACCGGTTTGATTATATATTTTTCCATTGCCGCGATCGTCCTGGGCGGGGTTTTACTTTGATATTCACAATAGTACATCTGACAAAAAATGAATAATAACCGCTATTAAACCGATTCGGGAAAAAATATGTTTGAATGGAATACGCAAACGGTTGCCCTGGTTATATTTATTATCACGTATATCGGCATCATACTGACCCGTCTTCCGAAGATTAACGTGGACCGGCCTTCGGCGGCATTCTTCGGCGCCGTGGCCATGATTGTTTTCGGCGTGATCGGCTTTGATGAAGCGATCCATGCGATTGACTTTAACACTATCGCGCTGCTGCTCGGTATGATGATCATCATCGCCACGCTGGAGTTAGACGGTTTCTTCTCCCTGATTGCCGAAAAAACCATTGATTACTCCCGCACGCCGATGCAGTTACTGACGATTATCGTTTTTGTAACCGGCCTCGCCAGCGCCTTTCTCGTGAATGATGCCGTGGTACTGCTGTTCACGCCGGTGATAATCACCATCTGCCGGGCCTCCCGCATTAACGCGGTGCCGTTTCTCATTGCCGAAATCCTTTCATCGAATATAGGCAGCGCGATGACCATGACCGGCAATCCACAGAATATGCTCATCGGCATCAACTCAAACCTTACTTATGGCGGCTTTCTCCTGCACCTGCTTCCCGTCTCGATCGTCGGTATGCTGGTGATCATCCCGGTTATCCGGTTCCTATATCCAGACGTGTTCCGCGGCAAGACGGAGATTCAGTATCATGAAACGAATTTTAACTATGATTTCACGTCCATGAAGTTCTCGGTTCCCATTTTTCTTGGCGTGATTGTTTTATTTTTTATCAGCCACCTGATGCATCTTTCCATCCCCGTCATCGCGCTGATCGGCGGTTCGCTCGTACTGATTTTCGGGCGTATCAAACCCTCCAAAATCATTAAGGAAGTGGACTGGGTACTGCTGTTGTTCTTTGCCTCCCTTTTTGTGGTGGTGTACGCCGTGGAGAATGTCGGGCTGATGAATCCGCTGCTCGAGACGCAGGCGCTCGCCGGCGATACCCACGGACTGCTCGTCCTGCACGGCCTGAGCCTGTTTCTCTCCCAGATTGTCAGCAACGTGCCTTTTACTATTGTCATGCTTCCTCTGATGAAGCTTGCCAACAGCGACCTGCTGTGGCTCAGTCTGGCATCCGCTTCCACGTTGGCCGGCAACGCGACAATCATCGGCGCCATGGCGAACCTCATCGTCATTGAGTCCGCGGCGGGATACGGCGTTAAAATAAAATTCTGGGAATTCCTGAAGCCGGGACTTCTGATTACCGTTCTCACGCTTTTTTTGTCTTTTGGAATACTGTATATACAGTATTATTACGGTTACCTCCGATAATGAAGTTATACCGTTAACCATCCAGTATAAGAGGGGAAATTATTATGACCAAGAACAACAAAATCCTGCTTACGGTGATTATTGTCATCGTCAGCCTGTGCCTGCTTACCGTATCCGTTCCCATGGCGCTTTGGCTCATTCGCAAGGATAAGTACAAAACGATGAAAGACCGGGCGGTCACGGTGCGTGACTCCGGTTCGGAGAATGTGCCGGGAGCCGTTACCGAAGAAAAATCCTACAGCGCCTGGGTTACCGACGCCGCCGGAGCGGTAACTCATGTAAAGAATTTTGAAACCTTCTACGAATCCCGCACCGGTAATTTCATCGTCTACCTCAACGATGCGCAGTCTACACTGACCACGTGGAACGCCTTGCACCTGCTGACGGATAGATATTCCGCCGAGATTCCTTTCGAGATTATCGACAGCGTGGTGATACGGCCGGTGCCAAATGGTTATTACATTAACAACGATTATCATGTCGCCGAGGCTTCGGTACATCTCGGCGACGGAACCATACTCAAAGGAGCGCCGCAACGCTCGTTTTCAGGAAAGTCCGAACTCGGTGATTTTAAAATCGAGGCCGAACGCGCCCGCCGCATTATATTCGACCACAAGGCGCTGGCCGTTTTCACCGCTAAAACTAACGGTAACCATTCGCTGGACGTCGTGTTCTCAAAAAAAGAAACCCTACACCTCGATTCCGCTTCCTTCCTTAAGGAACGCGTCAACACCAACGGCTGTTACACCGGAAACGACTACACCGACCAGATCGATTTCAGTTCCGAAGGAGGTACGAACCTGACCGTCGGCTGGGATAAAATCGCCGCCATCGTTCTGGTGTCCGAAAAATCGCCCTATAATAAACAAATAACCCTGAAGAAATATAAACTGGTTACGCAATCCGGCGCCGAGTACACCGGAAATTCCATATACGGAAACTATGGCGCCGTGCACGAAATACAGGGGCTCGCCAAAATCGGCGATTATAAACTTCGCGTGATTGTTGATTTTTACGGATGCTATGAGAGAATGAATTTTCATTAAAAAATGATATTATTCATTCAGTAACCACTCCAAGTTGAATGGATAAAAAATTTGGTGTCAGTCCCCTAAAAGCATTGACAAATAAGGCCTATACGGTTATTTTAAGGGAAATAAAACTATAGCTATAAAAAACATGCAAAAAAGGGCCAAAACACCTGGTCCGCACTTTTAATAGTCCCGGTTATCAAGCGCTTAATATCGAAAAGTGATGGAATCTATAATTAAACAAATGCCTGCTGTGAATACCGTATATAATTTGATATGTTGATTTTTCTTATTCACTTTATTATCTGATATGTTATTTATATATAGCTTTATTTCCCATTAAACACATTATACTTAATATAAATTATAAAGGATATGAAATGATGAATTTACTACTCAGTGTTTGTTTTGCAATTTTTTCATTTCTGAATTTTGCCGAACCCGACTGGGTAATTAATTATGGTAAGTCTGCCCAATATCCCGCAGATTTGTATATCACAGGTTTTGCGACCGCTTCGGCTAAGGAAAAAGACGCCAACGCACTTGCAGAGGATAATGCGCGCGCCAATCTGGCGAGAAGCATCACCGTTAACATTCAAAGCGTGGTTATCGACAAACTGATAGAAAAAAACAACCAATCCACGCAATCGTTTAAATCCATTACACAGAGCACAACGAACATCCAGTTATCCGGCGTGAAAACAGAAATCTATAAGAAGGATAAACTCGTGTACGCGCTGGCTTATGTTAAGAAATCCGAACTGGCAAGGATTTACGGACAAAATAAAGATGAACTGGTAACGCAGATCAAGCGGCTGATAGCCTTTGCGGAAACGGATGAAAAAAACGCTCAGTTCAACGACGCGGCGGATAAATACATCAAAACCTATCCGTTGTTCGACGAACTGAATCAGACGGCCTGCATTTTACAGGTGGCCGACCCGAAATACGACGTATTAACGATAATCCGAGAAACGAACATCACCCGTGAAGAGGTCGCTCAACGCGTAGAAAAGCTACTGGCGCAGACCGTAGCGTCGATTGACGACGGCGCCCGTGCATTGGCGTATCAGTTATCCAAGCAGAGGCAATCCTCCTCGGACAAACTTATCGTAACGCCGTTTTCTTACCAGGACACGAAGATGAACAGCGCCTTCTCCCGTTATTTTGTTCAAGCGCTTGAGAACCAACTGCAGAAATATCAGATTGGCGCCGTGGTCCGGCAGGCCTCCGACGTAGCGCCGCGTTCAATCAGCATTATGCGGGACATCGTTCAGCAATCGGGCGCACAGCAGGTTCTGGAAGGCAATTACTGGGATCAGGGTTCTAAAATCAAGATTATCGGAAGGCTGCGCGACGTGCAAAGCGGACAGATCCTCGCCAGTGCGGAGACGGAATTGGACACGCTGCTGTTGTCGCGATACGGATTGAACGCGCGTCCGGCCAATTACCTGAAAATGCTGGCCGACCAGAAGGCATTTCGTGAAGACGAAGTCGTCAGCAGCGCCATTCAATTAGATGTATGGACCAACAAGGGCAACGAGAACCTGCTGTATGTGGAAGATGAAATCATGAAAATTTACGTCCGCGTAAACCGTCCGGCCCATATCCGCATTTTATATAATACCGCGGACGGCCAGCGGGCGCTGCTGTATAACGATTATTACATCGATGAAACCAAAGTGAACATGGCCGTCGAAATCCCGCAGGAATTCCAGTGCGCCGCGCCGTTCGGCTCCGAGATGATGGTCGTGGTTGCCCGGACGGAGCCCTTTCCGAAATTAGAGACCGTCGTCGAAGGCGGCTATGAATTTGTCGTCAGCAACGATACGCGCAAACTGGCGGCCGGCGTACGCGGTTTCATCAAACCGGTAAAGAAAGACGAAACGCCCCAGCAAACGGAAACGCGGCTTATATTGACAACGATTCCTAAATAAAAAACGCCGTTACATCGTTAAGTTTAGAGGGCAGATTGACCGGCATAAACGCCTCGTTTATAGGATCACGCGGATGAGCCCGTATCGTAAAGTCAACCCGGCCACGCCGAAAAAATTATCACCTGGTTCCTGAAAGATTGCGATAATCGATCTTCCGGCAGCCGATGATCGACCGGCGCCGCAACCGACGTCTAGGCCGGGCATGTAACTGATGCCTATACTGGCTTACCATAACCGATCATCGTTGATATTCAGCTTTGGCGAAATCTTGAACATTATCCTATTCATATTCCGTACCGGGCAGAATCTCCCGAGAAAAACAAAGACCGCGCCGTTGGCCTGATATTATAGTTCGGCTATCAGGACGGACTGTTTAGACGGTGGACTTATGCGCGGGTCCGGCGGACATCCGAATCGGTCCCCGGAACAACCCATCACCGGCTTAGCCGGAAAAAAATTAAGCGCATTTCATCGAGTATGCGCACCGAAAATATCGGAATCCATCGGATGAGAACAACAACCTGTTTTACAGCCTGACAAATAACGAAAACCGCATCTAAGCCAACATCAGTTATGAGTGGAAACCCAAATCCGAATGGTTTGTCAAAGCCGGCTACCTGGCTTATGAATTATATCAATCCTCCGCGCGGTTTGCCGGTATGCAGATTAAAGCTGGAACAGACTGGAAATTTTAACCGGTATCAAGATGGGTAAAATATCTCTTGGATTCGGGAATTAATTTGTCTAAAATGCCCTGTTTCTATTTTTCATTATTTCATATACTGGAAAGAGCCCTATGAAAAACCTTATCTTTGCCGCTGTGGTATATTGTTTCATGGTTTCAACAATATTTGCCGGAGAATACGAATTTACCTGTTATCAACCGTCAAGCGGTGTTTATGAAGTAAATTACAAAATGGCATTGCCTGTCATAAAGCCGCTAACCATTAACGGGATTACCTATAGTAAAATTGTATTTTCAGCGGGCGTACATACCCAACAAAAGGGCTATGCCGAAATCCCGTTTGCCCCGGTCTCGTTGATGATATCCGAGAGCAACGATATCGACCTGGATGTTACCGGAGAGGATTATGAGGATGTGCCTCTGAATTATCCGCTGCTGCCTTCCCGCGGTATTATTTATCGCAACCAGAATCCAAAAGAAATTCCTTACGTCATTGATCCGAATTCGGTAACCCATGATTGGTATCCCGGCGATCTGGCGAATGTATCGGACCCTTATATCATTCGTGACGTGCGGGGAATCAGCGTTAAAGTGTATCCGTTTCAGTACAATGCCGGGCAAAAGATGCTTCGTGTTTACCGAACCATCCGTATCCGTCTTACCGAGCATAACCGTACGTCCACCAATCCTTTGACGCGACGAACGGTAAGTATTCTCCGCGAAATGGACGGCATGTACCGCTCACTGTTTATCAATTATTCCAATTTCCGTGAAAGCCTGACAATCGGGCCAATGGGTGATCTGCTGGTCATTACCACACCGAGGGATACGTCGGCCATTGCGCCCTATATCCGGTGGAAAAAGGAAAAAGGCTTTCGGGTATCCCGGGAGGTTGTCGCCACCGGAACGAACGTGAAGTCGCTGATCCTGCAGAAGTATAATGAGAATCCGAATCTTCTTTACGTGCAGTTGGTGGGAGACTGGGCGGAAATCAAGTCTGACCTCGGCACTTCCTCCAATTACCCGATGGACCCGCAATTAGGCTGCGTGGCGGGAACCGATCCGGTCGCTGATATCTGTATCGGCCGTTTTTCGGCTTCCGATACATCGCAGGTACGTATTCAGGTCAATAAAACGATCGCTTATGAAAAATATCCGGAGTTGTCCGGAAGCTGGTATCCGCGTGCGCTGGGAATCGCTTCGGAAGAAGGTCCCGGAGACGATAATGAAATTGATTATGAACATATCGGTAATATTTATAACCGCAAGCTGGATCCCTTTACGTATTCCGCTTATGATTCCATTTATGAACCGAACGACTACGCCTACCTGGTAACAACGTCGGTAAATCAAGGCGTTGGCATCATTAATTATACCGGACACGGTTCATCATCCTCATGGGTTACGACGAATTTTTCCAATTCGCATGTCAACAGTCTGACGAACGGGAGCCATCTGCCGTTTATCATTTCCGTGGCTTGCAATAACGGTCAGTTCCACAACACGACCTGTTTTGCGGAAACGTGGTTGAGAAAAAGCGACGGCGGGGCCGTGATGATGCTTGCTTCGACAATCAGCCAGCCATGGGAACCGCCGATGCGCGGCCAGGATTATATCAACGATCTCCTGACCGGAGGATACGACTATTCACTCTATCCCGGACAAAACGGTATCACGACCACCGAACAGCGCATCACAGCGGGCGCCGTCATATTCAACAGTTTTGCGTTGATGTACACCGAATCGAACGGTCCGGACGATCTCGAAACGATGCAGACGTGGACGATTTTCGGAGACGTGACGCTGATGTTGCGAACCGCGCCGCCCGCGGAAATTTCTCTGTCTAACGAAACAATTATTGAAGGCATACCGTTTGTAACAACGGTTTCCGCTTCGGGTCCGGTTGAAGGCGCGGCGGTCTGCCTGATAAACGGCGACAGCGTATATTCCGGTATCTCGGACGCTTCAGGAAATGTTACCATCCATCACGCGCTGACCGCCGGGCCGGTACAGATCGTTGTCACAGGTTTTAACACCACAACGTATCTGAAAAACGATACCGTCCTTAATCCCGAAGGCCCGTGGATGTTCGCGCAGTTGTACTCCGTATCGGAAGATTCCGGCAACGGTAACGGATACGCCGATTACGGCGAAAGGGTTTATTTGAATATCAAGGCCAAAAATATCGGGCAGGATTCCAGCTTCGGAATCCGAGCTGTTCTACGTTCCGCAGACAGTTTGATTACCATCCTTGACAGTACATTTGTCTATGGCGATATACCCGCCGATTCCTCGGTCATCAGCGCATCGGCCTTTCGGATCCGAATCAGTACAAAGGTTCCTGACCAGCACAGAGCCTTATGTACGGTCCAATTCAGCGATGACAGCAACAGCACCTGGCAGTCCGCCGTTTGGATTACTCTTTCGGCGCCGGCATTCAAAATTCTTACCATGACGATCGATGACCAGAGCGGCGGCAATGGCAACGGGCGTCTCGATCCCGGCGACACGGCACGGCTGGATTTTCGCCTTATAAACAGCGGTCATGCCACTGGGTTTCTAACCTCCGGTAAGGTTTTTGCCGACGTGCCGTATCTGATTTTTCTTTCAGATTCCGCATGGGTTGACAGCATCCAATCCGGCGATTCCGTAACGATGGCTTTTTCACTGGTTGTCTCCGATACGGTCCTTAAAGATGTTCCTGCGATGATTTCATTCCATCTCCGCTTCAACGACTATACTGCGATCCGGAATTTTAATATTACGCTGGGCGCATCGCCGGTATATACCATGAAGAACGGGACCGAAACGGTGTATGAGGGTAAATTCTACGACAGCGGCGGACAAACCGGCAATTACAAGGATAATGAAAACTCTATACTGACTTTCCTTCCGTCAGATATGAACAAAGCCGTCCGAGCCGAATTCCTATCGTTCTACGTTGAAACGGACTGGGATTACTTGTATGTACATGACGGGCCGGATACCAGTTATCCGCAGATAGCGGGAAGTCCATTTACCGGAACCGGCATTACCCCGGTCATAACGGCAACCAATCCTGCCGGCGCACTGACTTTCCGATTCTTTTCGGATGCCTATGTCAACAAATCCGGTTGGGAAGCGCTGCTATCTACGATTGCCGTCGTCAATGCGGATGATCGCTCCGGAATGCGTCCGTACCGGTTTGAACTGGGGCAAAATTATCCAAATCCGTTCAATCCTAACACCGTCATCCGCTATCAGTTAGCCGTAAACAGTAACGTATCGTTGAAAATCTACAATATGTTCGGACAGGTGGTTCGCACGCTAACAAACAAACATGAAACAGCCGGATATCATTCGGTTGTATGGGACGGAAAAAACAATGATGGCCGGATGGTAAGTTCCGGCGTTTATATCTACCGGTTGGAGACAACATCCTACGTGAAGACGCGCAAAATGATCTTGCTGAAGTAAAGCCGGCAGGATTCCAATAATAAAAACCCGCGAGCGACCCTGTTCACGGGTTTTTTTATATATTTTATTTGAGAATAAGACGTTTTNTCCTGTTTTCCGCACCTTTTAAAAAATTTGCTTTAAGTTCTTGAATTTATTGAGGAGGTTTTTATAAGTTGGGTGTTGCAAGGATTTATAAGCATGTTTATTCGCGAAGTAAAGAATCGCTCAGGCAGTA
>Ga0067045_1028171_pt1 | contig 40745 bp, 29 predicted proteins | sample TerdegcTABiofilm_FD_59184 | JGI IMG/M metagenome (GOLD analysis project Ga0067045, IMG submission 59184) | Combined Assembly of (Gp0054472, Gp0054536) Wastewater bioreactor microbial communities from Singapore -Terephthalate degrading... | reverse complement strand
GAGCCGAGATGGCCAGTGACGCTGGCAGCCGCTGGCGGGGTTTCATCACTGGTGATCGCTCGACCGGACGCCAGCGGCCAGCGCGCCGCCGGATACCGTACACCCCATCGCGGAGAAAGCTGCAATGCGTAGACTGTCGATCGTCCTGCTGCTGGTGGCTGCGGGCGCGAGCCTGTCTGGCTGTGCCCAGACAGGCGTGTTCGCCGCCGCCAACCTCACCAGCGTGGAGCTGGCGGAGAGCAACTACCGACTGGTCGCGACCAACGTGACCGGCACTGCCGAAGCCGGGTATGTGCTGGGGTTCAGCGTTCCGGCCGGGATGGCGAACCAGACGCTGGCCCTGGCACGAGTCCAGGGCACGGGCCTGCTGTACCGCGAGGCGCTTGCCGATCTCTGGGCGAACTTCGAGGCGGAGTACGGCGCTGTGGCGGGTCGCCGGCTGGCGTTAGTCAACGTGCGGTACGATGCCGACAACTTGAACCTGCTGCTGTACACCCGGCCCAGGGTCTCCATCCGCGCCGACGTGGTGGAGTTCGTGCCGTCCGAGGAGGAACGCTGACAGGAGAAAGGCCATCGTCGGGCCAGCGCGCGGCCGCAGGACACAGCGTCGCGTCGGGGCCCCGGGCGTGCACTCGGCTCGGTTCTCGCCGTCTTTGCCTCGACGTGTACCTGCGACGCCCGCGCCCCAGCAGGACGTCGGTCGCGGCCCTGATGGTGAGGCTGGCAGTTGTGCGCCCGGCTCATCCAAGAAGGTGCTCAGGCTCGCCGTGGGCTTCCTCGACGGCGCTCGTCGTCCGCCCCGCGTACTGCCGGCGGTACAGCGTCCGATCGTAGGACGCGCGGCGGTTGGGGCAGTCGGGCCGGGGGCACAGCATGCAGCTCTCGAAGCTCTGCTGGCGCGGGAAGCGGATGCCCGTGACGCTCTTGTTGGGGACCATCAGATAGCTGGCCGAAAGCCGCACGCCGAGCCGGCCCGGCCCATCGCCTAGGAGGGCGAACAACGGGCGCTGCTGCTGGATCGGCCAGTCTGCCAGCGAACCCGGCGCCATCACCGACGTCGGGCCGGGGCGGTATCGCTGGACGATGTCCTCGTGGAGCGCGCGGATGGCTGTGCCCAGCGCCAGTTCCTTGAGCGCATCCGCCCAGTACTGCTCGAGCGGGTCGGTCTTGGTGTGCGCCCACTCGTCCAGCTCGCAGCCGCACGTGGCCAGGTACGCGAAGACGCGATACGCGGCGCCCAGGTTGACGCGCAGGACGCGGCTGCGCAGCTCCACGCCGTCGACGCGGACACGCTCGTCGTCGACTAGTTGCAGATAGGCCAGCCGGTAGAACGCCTTCGGCCGCGCCACTGCCCGCGCCTCCTCCAGCAGATGGACCACCTCAGCCCGGCACTCGGGGCTGCTGGCCAGGCGAACCTGGCGCAGCAGGTGCTCCGGATCGGGATCGAAGCGGATCTCGGCCAGCACGTGGGCCGTGGCGTTCGCGTCGCCTGTTGTCTGCTCGGTCATTCGTTCCCCCTGTTCCCGCAGCGTTCCGGAAAGAGCTCTCGGTACTCGCGGGCGAACTCCTCGGTGCCGTCGTCCAGCCGAATCTCCAGCGAGATGCCGGGCATGAAGCCGGCCCATCGGCCGCTGGCGAAGTCGCTCCTGTACCCGCCATCCGGAAAGTAGGCGGTCTGGCCGTGCGGCCAACGGATGGCGTGGATCTGCCGCACAGCAGGGACCTGGAAATCATCCGGCACTCGATAGCGCTCCACGGCGTTCCAATCCACCTCTACCCCCAACCCCGGCGCCTGCGGCACTGCCAAGCAGCCGCCTTCCACGGCAAGCGAGTCCACCAGAGCGTGCGCGTAGATGTTCACGCAGGTGATCGCCGGCCAGCGAGCCTCTCGCAGGACGGCACCGAAGTGGGCAGCGAAAACGGTGGTCAAACCGGTGCCGACCATCTGCAGCCAGAAGGGCATGTGCACCTGCTGGCAGAAAACGCCGTCCTCCACGATGCGGCGCGCTCCTCCGCCCACCACAAAGCCATCGCAGACCTGTTGGCGGACCGCACTCACTGGCGGAGGCGAGCCCAGGTGCATGGCGATCGGGCTGCAGATCTTCTGGCGCAGCAGGGCGTTGCCCGCCACGTCCTCCTGCGGGATGGGAGCTTCGACGATGGCCAGGCACGGATGGCCGGACTCCAGCCGCCCCAACAGCGGGGCGGCGAGGTCCACGCCCAACAGCAGGCCGTTGAAGTCGGCGTCGAGGCGAAAGTACGCCGGTGAGGCGGCCTCTACCGCCGCCAACTGCTCGTCGACATCGTACCACGGCCGCGCCTTGACCTTCATCGTGGTGAAGCCCTGCGCGACAGCGGCCTGGGCCTCCGCCGCCCATTCCTGGGGCGCCATGCTCTGCGCCCACCAGGACAGCGGGCATCGCTGCCGGTGCTGGGGGCCCAACAGGCGATGGCACGGCACGCCGGCCAGCTTGCCGGCGGCGTCGAACAAGGCCATCTGCAGTCCAGCGCCCAGGGAGTCGTCCCACAGACAGTCGAACACATTGGCGCCGCGCACACGGGCGCATTCCTCCGGCCCGGAGCGGCCCCAGGTGTAGCCGCGGATGGTCTCGCCCACCCCGACGACGCCCGCAGCGGTGGTCACCTGGCACAGCTCGACGATCCCCCAGCTCGGACCGTAGACTTGCATCGTCCGGGCGCAGCGCGCGTGAAAGGGCACGTGCAGCACCGTGCGCTGGACGTCTTTGACAGTGGCGTACCGGGCGTCCATTATTCTCCCCCGTGATTCCCCTTGCGATTCGCGACGAAACGGGTGGCCTGCGGCATCGGCGGCGGGCTGGGCCTTCCCTGGGCAGACGTGGAGTGTAGGAGCACAGAAGGGTTCCATCAACTCGAACAGGAGCAGACACGCACATGGCCAAGGTGGTGTTCATCGGCGCTGGCAGCTTGGGCTTCACGCGCGGTCTCGTCCGGGACCTGCTCACCTTTCCGCTCCTGCGCGACGCGGAGATCGCGCTGGTCGACATCAACCGCGAGCGCCTGAACTTCGCCCGGCGGGCGTGCGAAAAGATCATCGCCCAGGGCGGGTACCCGGCCAAGCTCACGTGGACCACGGACAGGCGCGAAGCGCTCCCGGACGCGGACGCGGTGATGGTGACCATCCTGTGCGGCAGCACGGAGATCTGGCAGCACGATATCCTGATCCCCAAGAAGTACGGAGTGGATACCAACGTCGGCGACACGCGCGGTCCCAGCGGCATCTTTCGCGCGCTGCGCACCATCCCCACCATGCTGGGCATCGCCCGCGACATGGCGGAACTGTGCCCCGGCGCGATCATGCTGAACTACACCAATCCCATGGCCATGCTCTGCCATGCCATGCAGCGCGAGACCGACGTCGTCTCCACCGGCCTGTGCCACAGCGTCCAGGGAACCGCAGCCATGCTGGCCCACTGGGCCGGTGTCAAGGCCGACGAGGTCGACTACGTGTGCGCCGGCATCAACCACATGGCCTGGTTCCTGGAGTTCAAGCACAAGGGAGAGGACCTGTATCCCAAGCTGCGGCAGCGCGTGGCTAGCGATCCGGACGTCTACAACCACGAACAGGTCCGCAACGAGATGTTCCTGGCGCTGGACTACTACGTGACCGAGTCATCGGGCCACAACTCCGAGTACAACTGGTGGTTCCGCAAGAGGCCCGACCTCATCGAGAAGTACTGCACGCACGGCACCGGCTGGAACCCCGGGCACTACGCGTACATCCTCGAGGAGTACCGCAAGCGCGACACCTCGTGGAAGAAGCAGGTGCGCGACTGGCTGAACAGCAAGGAGCCCATCTCGCTGCAGCGCGGGCACGAATACGCCGCATCCATCGCCAATGCCTGGGTGGGCGGCGAACCCTACCGCTTCAACGGCAACGTGCCGAACGACAAGCTGATCGACAATCTGCCGCAGAACTGCTGCGTCGAGGTGCCGGTCCTGGCGTCGCGCCGGCAGCTCCAGCCCATCCGCGTGGGCTCGTTGCCGCCCCAGTGCGCCATGCTCACCGGTCTGAGCGCGCAGATCGAGATGCTGGCGGTCGACGGCTGCCTGCGCGGGGACGCGCGCAAGGTCTATCAGGCCATCGCCCACGACCCGCTCACCGCGGCCGTGCTCTCGCTGGCGGAGATCAAGCAGATGACGGCGGAGATGTTCAAGAAGAATCGCCGCTATCTGCCCACGTTCAAGAGCATCGACCTGTAGGTCGGAGATGGCGGCTTGTCACCCACTCTGGGCCGCTGTCGCCGGGGCCGTTGGTCCGGCGCGCAGACGGCGACAGCGGCAAGGGTAACCCGCGATGACGCTCCGCGAGCGCATTCTCAGCGTGTACGCGGGACAGATCCCGGACGTGGTCCCGTTCATGCTGGATCTGTCCCACTGGTTCTACTGGAAACACCATCAGCCTTGGGACCTGAGCCGGAGCTACACGGAACCCGAGCGCGACCTCATCGACTACCACCGGCAGGTCGGGGCCGGGTTCTATCTGCCCAACCTGGCGGCCTTCTACGGGGTGCAGTTCCCCGAACACGTGCAGGCGCACACCGAGAAGCGCCAACGCCGGGGCGCTGCTGAGATCGTCTGGCAGATCGCCACTCCCGCAGGGACCATCGAGCGGGCCCGCGTCTGGGATGAGCAGACCTACGCGTGGGCAGTCAGCCAGTGGGGCATCCGCACCCCCGGCGAGCTGCGGGTCTTCGCCGAAGCCATGTCGGCCCGCACCTACGTGCCCTATTGGGATCGCTTCCGCGCCTGGGACGAGTACATCGGCGACGTCGGCGTGACGTACGTGTCCGCCGGCTACAGCGCCATGGGCCATCTGCTGCACTACTGGGCGGGCGTCGAACAGACCGCCTACCTGGCGGCCGACCACCCCGCCGAGCTGGCGGCCGCGGTGCGCGCCGTGAACGACAACAACCTGCGGCTCATCGACCTGCTCTGCACGTCGCCCGCGCCGATCGTCATCATGGGCGACAATTTCTCCGGAGACGTCCAGCCGCCCGCGTTCTTTGCGCGCTTCTCCCGGGACTACTACGTGGCCGCGATCCAACGGCTCCACGCTGCCGGCAAGCGGGTAGCGGTGCACATCGACGGGCGCCTGCGCGGGGCCCTCGCCATGATCGCCGCCACGGGGGCCGACTGCGGCGACGCCATCACGCCCGCACCCATGGGAGATCTGCACGCGCAGGCCTGCCGGCAGGAAGCGGGTCCGGATTTCATCCTCTCGGGGGGCGTTTCGCCCGATCTGTGGCTGCCGCGCACGCCCCTGCCAGCATTCGACCAGGCCGTTCTGCAGTGGCTGGAAACCCGGCATCTCAGCCCACGGCTCATCGCCGCTGCCGGCGATCAAGTGCCGCCCGGGGCCGATGAGCGGCGGATCCACCGCATGCGCGAGCTCGTCGAAGAGCATGGCCGGTACTGATCCGGAGCACCGCCGCCGGAGACACCCGCACTGCGAGCGCGAGACGATGACCGAGACGATCCGTTCCATCGCCGTAGCCGGCGCCTGGGGGTACATCGGCCGCAAAGTGTTGGATGCGGCCCTGCGCCTGGGGATGACCGCGTACGTCTGCGACCCGGCGCCCGTGCCAGCCGACGCGGACCTGACCCGCTGTACGCTGGTGCCCGATCCTGCGCAGTTCTATCGCCTGCCCGTGGATCTGTTCCATCTGGCCCTGCACCCGCAGCATCGCCAGATGGCCCTGGACATCCTCCTCCGGCGAGCGGTGCGCGAGCCCATCTTCATCCTCAACGAGAAGCCCATGGCCGAGCCGGAGACGCCTGCGGCATGCCCGGCCATCGTCGCTGCCGTGGAGGGCACGCGGGCCGTCATGCTCTTCGATTTCCTGGAGCTGTTCGATCCCATGACGCACGCCATCGTGGACCATCTGGCCCGCTGCGGCCCGGTCGAGATCGACAGCATCCAGCTCTACCGGGGCAAGGACCGCGAGGACCCCCAGCGCCCGCGCAACTACAAGAAGATGGTCCACATCCAGTACCAGGAGTCCGTCCACTGCATGGCCTTCCTGCTCTTCCTGCTGGGCTCGCTAGAAGGTGGGCTGGAAGCCGTCTTCGAGCATGGACTGACGGCCACGGCGCGCTCCCAGCCGTACGCGCCGCCGAACCCAGACGCCTACCCCTACGTGGTCGATGGGCAGGTGGAGTACCAACTGCAGCTCGGCCGTGTGCGCGTCGACGGGCGGACGGATTTCAAGGCGAACGCGCCGTTCGCCAAGCGCAAGGTCATCGTCGGGCGGGCGCGCGATCGCCGCTTCGTGATCGAAGCGGACTACCTGGAAGGAGCGAAGTACCTCCGCATCGACGGCCAGGATCTGGGCTTTGCCCGCGATGCCAGCGGGTACGAGCATCTCCTGCACACGCTGGCTGCCTGGCGCGCGCGCGTGGAGCCGGCCCGGCTGATGCGCGGGGTGTACCCCAACCCCCGCTTCGCGCAGGCCACCTACCAGATGTCCAGCGTGCTGTGGCGCTGCTGCTGGACCGGGCAGGCCATCACCATCGGGTCGTACGAGGAATTGCTCGCCTTCGACGCCGGGTTCGCGGCGGCCGTCCCGCAGTTCGGCCAGTACGCGGCGCGCTCGGGAGGCAGCGGCGCCTCGGACCGCGGCGCGTGATCCTCAACGGCCTGCGCCGCGGTGGCCGGAAGCTGCTCGGCAGGTCGGGTCCGGTTCGCCCAGATCGTCGAGGCACTGGGACAGTTCCTCCAGGTCGCTGTCGCCGAGGGTGACGAACGGCGGCCGGCGCCAGCGGCCAGCCAGGCCGCAGATCTCGGCGATCCCGTGCATCGCCGCACCGAACCCTCCAGGCAGGGCCGCGATCCGCGCGTAGAACGGCCGGTCGATGCGTTCGACGATGCGGGCGGCCGCAGCCATGTCGCCCGCCGCGATCGCTGCCCAGTAGGACCGAGTGACCGCGGGTCGGAAGGTGACGAAGCTCGATAGGTAGCCGCGGCAGCCGTAGGGCCACAGCTCCAGATGGAACGCCTTCTGGCCGCCGGCAAAGACCGCCCAGGATTCGCGGGTCAGAGTCGTCAGTCGCCGATCGAACTCGCCGGTCACGTCGGCCTTCATCCCCCAGACGCGGTCGACGTGCGCCAGCAGAGCCTGCGCCAGCGCCACTCCTCCGTCAGGCCCGCACTGCCGGTGCAGCTCGGGGCTGTTGGCCAACAGCGGCAGATGCGCGGCTACGGCGGCGTGATGCGCTACCAATGTCTCCACCGTGCAGCAGCCGGGGTACCAGAACGGCGGCAGCACCTGCAGCAGGTCCGCGCCCACCTGCCGGCAGAACGCCGCGAACTCGACGGCCTTCGGCGTCGCCCATCGGCCAGTGCACGCGACGACCACGGCGCGCCGGCCACTGCCAGCGACCACCGCCCGCGCCGCGGGTCGCCCGCTAGCGTGCGCGCTGCCTCCGGAGCGCGTGCGGCTAGCGCGCCCGCACGATGCCGCCGTCGCCGAACTCGTACACGGCCACGTCGGGCTGGACGCTGCGGAACAGGGCGACCGTTTCCGGGTGACAGGTGAAGAACAGGACCTGATGGCTGGCAGCCAGCTCGGCGATGGCGACCGTGGCCTGCCGGCACCGCTGCGGATCGAAATTCACCAGGATGTCGTCCATCACCACCGGCAGCGCTTCGCCGCACCGGGCCCGATGGCGGATGAACCCGAATCGCATGGCCAGGTACAACTGCTCCGCCGTGCCGCGGCTCAGCTCGGCAGGCTGCCGGCGCTCGCCGCTGGCCGCGATCACCTCGAGGCGCTCCTCGCCCACCGGGGCCACCAGGCGCGCGTAGCGCCCCGCCGTGAGTCGACTCAGGAAGGTGCTGGCCTGCTGGACCACTTCGGGCTGCTGCTCGCGCTCGTACTTCTCCTGCGCGGTGTCCAGCAGCCAGCGCGCGATCGTCGAGACGGCCCACTCGCGCGCCGCCGCGCCCAACTGCGCCCGCAGGCGCTCTTCTGCGGCGCGCAGCCGCGCCACTCTGTCAGACCCCTGGAGTTGGTCGAGCATCTGCTGCAACTGGGCTCGGCGCTCGATGAGCTGCTCGCGTTCCCGCTCCAGGTTCTCCGCGTCCAACTCCAGCCTGCCCGCCTCCTGTTCCAGCGACTCGCGCGACGTGCCGGCCAGCGCTGCCCGCAGCGCGACCAGGTCGTCGGTGCCGGCCAGCTTGCCCAGTTGCAGCGCCAAGGTCGCCACGCGACGGCTGAGCTCCTCGTGGCGGCCGGCAGCAGCGGCGCGCGCCCGGAACTCCTCCTCCCCGCTCGCTCCAGCCGCCGCGTACAGATCTTCCACAGCCGCGCGCTGGGCCGCCGCCTCCTGCTCGACCTGTTCGAGTTCTTCCTCGGTCTGCGCCAGCGACCGCCGGATCTCTTCCACCCTGCCAGCCCCCTCGCGGGCACGCTGGTACTCCTCGTACAGCGCCCGGACCGCTACCGACAGATGCGCCCGCTCCGGCACTGGACGATGCAGCCCGACCAGCAGCGCCGTCACCCCATTCTCGAAAACGTCGATCCGCTTCGCCACGGCCTGCCGCTGGGCCGCAAGCTGATCGCGGCGCGCTGCCGCTTCCAGCACCTGCTCGGCGATCTCCAGCGCCTCCATGGCGGTAGCCGGTGCCAGTTCGGCCTCCAGACCGTTCGCGCCGAGCCATGTGCGCCACTCTTTCTCCACCTCCGCCTGTTGCTGGCAGCGGTTGGCGTACTCTGTCTGGGCCCTCTCTAGGTCAGCCGCCACCTGATCGTACGCCCGTTGGCAAGCGGCGCAGGCCTCTGCGGCCGCCGCCCGCTGCCGGCAGAGCTCGTCCTGTTCGCGCCACGCCTGGACGAAGCTGTCCACGGCGGCCCCCAGCTCAGCCGGATCGCAGCGCTGAGCCACCGCGGCCAACTGCGGCACCGCAGCCGCGATGCGGGCGTACTCCGCCGCAGCGCCCTCCATCTGCGCGACTCTCTCGTCCAGACTGGCCAAAGCCCGCGCCTGCTCGCGCAGCGCCTCGATCTTGGGAAACAGCAGCAGGACGCTGCGCGGCAGCAGGTCTTCGGGCAGACCGCAACCGCACAGGTGGGCAGCCCACTCGCGCTGCGCCTGTTGGGCCCGCTCGGTGGCCTGGGCCAGTTCGTCGGCCTGCTGGGCCGCGGCCGACTCCAGCTCCGCGAAGCGCTGCTCCAACTGCTGCACCCGCTCTGCCCGCTGCTGCCAGGCCACCGACAGCCGCTGCGCCTCCTCCAGGCGCGCTTCCTGGCGATCCACTTCCTCGGGCGAGGGGGACGGCTCCAGACCGCAGACCCGGGCACTGGCAGCGATGCTCTCCGCCAGCGCCTCCTCCTGCTGGCGCAGCGCCCCCGCCCGCTGTTCCAGTTCCTGCACGTCGGCCCGCCAGCGGGCCAGCTCTGCGGCCTGCTGGCCAGCGGCCGCCGCAGCCCGACGACGCTGTCGCCACAGCCACAGCGCGCTGGTTGCGGCCAGCGCCGCCCACGCCAGTGCCGCCGCCAGCGCGATCTCGGGCGTGCCGCGCAGCACCGCCCACAAGACCGGCGTTCCGGCCAACAGCGCCAGTCCCAGCGCCGGGTGCGGGCCGGGCAGCGGCAAGAGGTTCTGGAGACGGTTCAGCTCGGCCTGCCGCTCCACCAGGCGCTGCTCCACGTGCGCTTTCTGCTCGCCGCGCAGCTGGCGCTCGAACACCGCACGACGAAGCTGGCGCACCGCGGCACGCCGCCGAGCCAACGCCTCAGCGTCGGCCACCTCTGGCGGCGCCGTGGACGCCAATTCCTGGCGCGCAGCGTCCAGCCTCTCGGCTGCCTGCCGTCTCTCCGCGGCGATACCCGCCGCTTTCTCGCGCAGCCTCTCGCACTGCTGGCGCAGGGCCTCCAAGCGCTGCTCGAACACCTGGACGCGCTCCTGCGCGGCCATCGACGAGTCGAAAGCATCCACCCGCTCCAGAGTCCAGCCGGCGCCCACGTCGCGCAAGGCACGCTCGAGCTGCTCGCCGGCCTGCCGCCGCTGTGTCCGGATCACCGGCAGATCCCGGGCTACCGCCGCGATCTGGTCGCGGCCCCGTTCCAACGCCTGGATCGTCGCCGCCGCAGCGGTGATCGTGGGCCTCGGCAGGGCCTCCAGACGCTCGCGCGCCGCGTCCCGTTGGGCACGGGCCCGTTCCAGCGCCCGGGCGTACACGTCCTGCTGGTGGGCCGCCTCGGCCGCCGCGGCCCTGGCCGCAGCCAGTCGGGCCTCGTACTGGCGGATGGCGTCGCGGGTGAACAGAGATCGGTCCGCACTTCTCAGTCGCGCCTCGGTCCAGCCCGGCCCCAGCCGGCGCAGCAGTTCGTCGGCCTGCCGTTGCCTTGCCTCCTGCTGCTGGCCCAGCCGTATCAGCTCTTCCCGGTCCTCGGTGTACCGCTCGCGGCTGCGCTCCAGCTCCTCGATCGCCGGGCCCTGGGCCAGCACCGCCTCGTCGACGACCAGCTCCTCCAGGGTCGCCCGCGCCCGCGCCTGCGCCTGGCGCAGCTGCTCCCGACGCCGCTCGCTGTGGGCCAGCCGCTCCAGCAGCGGCTGCAGCCGCTGGAGGCCACCAGCCGGAAATGGCGCCACGCTGCCCATCTCCGCCAGCGCCCGCTCGCACTCGCGCAGCTCGATCCAATCCGGCCACAGCTTCAGGTACGATGCCAGCCGACTGCGCTCCGGCCTGAGGCGCGCCAGCTCCTTGTCCACGGCTGCCAGCCGCGTCTGGACGGACGCCAGTTCGGCGGTCTGCCGCTGATACGCATCCGGCTCGCCGCGTGCCTCCTGCAGTTCGCGCTGGATTGGATCGAGCGCGGCCAGGAGCTGGTTGATGCGCGGATTGGCGCCCTTCCGCTTGAACAGCTCGTCGACCTGCTGGCTCAGGCGGCGGCGCGCCTCCGGCAGCGATCGACTCAGGCCGCCGGCCCCCGTCCCGTACAGCGCGCCGCGCAGCGCCGCGTCTCGCAGGCTGCGCGCATCCTGCAGCTCGGCCAAGCTGAAGGCGTAGATGTTCCGATAGACCTCTGCAGACACGCCGCCCAGAAGGTGCTCGAGCAGCTCCTCACCGCCACGCCCACCATCCGGCGCGTACACCACTGCCCGGCCACCTCTGCCGTGGAAACGCTCCACGGTGTACCGCTCGCCCGTGCTGGCCTCCAGCTCCAGCCGGCCACCGTGTCGCCCGCCCGCCAGCGGCGGATACTGGGACATGTCCGGGGCATTGGCGCGGGGAAAGCCGAACAGCATGGCCCGGACGAAGCCGAGCAGCGTGGACTTGCCCGCCTCGTTGGGCCCGTAGAAGACCCCCAGCCCAGCCGGCAGCTGATCGACCGCCACGCCGGCGAACAGACCGAAACCCTCGATGGTCCACCCGGCGATCCTCATGCCCCGCCCTCCAGCAGCTCCACGCACAGCCAGCGCGCCCGGTCGATCAGCAGGCGCAGCTCCTCCGGCGTCAGCCGCGGCAGCGCGGTTGCGACCCGGCGGGAGGCGAACAGCTCCTCCAGGACGCGCCCCAGCCGCTCCTCCAGCTCCCGGTCCGGCGAACCCAGCAGGGCATCGGCCACGGCCAACGCGGTCCCCAGCAGATCGCCCTGCTGCTGGCGCTGCGCCAAGTCCAGCTCCGGCTGGCACCGGAGCTGGAGTTCCTCGATCCAGACGAACGGGGCCCGCGCGCCCAACGTCTCGCGCAGCGCGGTGCGCAGGCCCGCCAATGCCTGGTCGCGCCCCAGCTCGGCCGACAGCGGCCCCCGTCCTTCGAGGAGCACGCGGCAGACGATGCCGCGACCGCCGGCTGCCTCCTGCTGGCGGAGCACCTCGTCCTCCACGGCGCGGTGCAGGCCGTCGATCGTCTTCAGGCCTTCGATGGAAACGCTGGCGATCACCCAGCGCACCGCGTCCAGCGGACAGAACTCCAGGCTCACGCGCCGCCGCTCGTCCACCTCGACCACCAGGCAGCCGCGGGCCCCGGGTTCGCGGCTGTGGCGCCCCTGCGTGTTGCCCGGATAGACCACGTGCGGGTACTCGCGCAGCACGGCCCGCTCGTGCACGTGCCCCAGGGCCCAGTAGTCGAAGCCCGCGCTGGCCAGCTCCTCGACGGTGCACGGCGCGTACGCCTCGTGCTCGCGGTTGCCGCCGCAGTTGGCGTGCAGCAGGGCGATCTGGAATAGGCCCGGATCGACCGGCCGCAAGCGCGCCGCCAGTGCCTCCGTGGTCTGCCTGTGGGCGTAGCTGATGCCGCAGACCGCGGCCACGGTGACCCCATCCTGCGTCAGGCGCACGACGTCCGGCTCGGCGCCGAATACGTGCACGCCCGGGGGCCAGGTCAGGGCCGAAAGCCAGCCGTCCAGCGGATCGTGGTTGCCGTGAGCGACCAGGCACGGGATCCCGTGCTCGGCCAGTCGGGACAGGCCAGCGACGAAGCGCAACTGCGCGCGGAGGCTGCGATCCGCCCCGTCGTACACATCGCCGGCCAGCAAGACGAACAGCACTCGCCGCTCGATGGCCAGGTCGATCAGTCGGTCGAACGCGGCGAACGTCGCGTCCTGCAGGGCGCGGGCCACTTCGAAGGACTCGGCCGTCACCCCGCGAAAGGGACTGTCGAGGTGGAGATCGGCTGCGTGGAGAAAGGTGAAAGGCATGGCCTCCTACCCGCGGCTGTCCGGAGCGCCCTGCGTGGCTGCGGGACCACCCGGCCACCAGCCTCTGAGCCGGCCGATCCCGTCTCTGCTGCGGCCCGGCGCGGTCCGTGCCGCGTCCTGTCGCTCAGCCGTTCTGGCCCGCCGCGAGGCGACGCCGGCCGGAAGATGAGCCACCGTGCCGCGCAGCCGCGCCGCAGTGGCTCTCAGCGAATGCCGATGGTCTCCACACCGTAGGCACGGAGTTCGTCGAGAAAGACGATGATGTCGTCGTACAGGAGCTCGCCGGCCCCGGAGAACATCACCTTGCGCTTGCCTTCGAAGCCCGGCGGGAAGTACTCGCGCAGCTTGCTCTGCAGTTCCTCGCGCGTGACTTCCTTGCCATCCAGCAGAATCCTCCGGTCGGCCGTGTACTGGACGATCGGATCCTGCTTGATCTGACCCGAACCCGCCCCGGACCCCTGGGGCAGTGTCGCCGAAAGCGTCTGGAAGATGATCGGCGTGATGACCATGAAGCCCAGCAGCAGCGACAGCGAGACGTCGGCCAGCGGCGTCACGTTGAGACTCGACTCGAACTGGGAACCTGTCAGTCTGCGCGCGGACATCTCAGTCGCCCTCGTCCTTCCTCTTGGCCATCAGCTCCACGGTCGAAGCCCCCACGTTCTGGCAGATCTCGACCACCTGGAGGATGTCGCTGTATGGCCGGCTGCGGGAAGCCTTGATGACGATCGGCTGTTCTTCCTTCCCCTGGTACTCCGCGGCCAGCTCCTCGCGCAGTCGTTCCAGCGGCACCTGCCGCATGTTCAGGTAGATCGAACCGTCGGCTTGATAGGAGATGACCACATAGTCCTGCCCCTCCTCCACGATCTGCGTCAGATGGGCCGCCTCGGGCGTGTCCACGCGGATGCCCTCCTGGATCATGGGCATGACCACGATGAAGACGATGAGCAGGACCAACGCCACGTTCACCAGCGGGGTGACGTCCGGCATGGGGCTCTTGCGGCTCCGCGCCCGGAGGGCCAGACTGGTGAACGCTCGTGCTCGGGACATGGACCTCAGGCAGCGTGACGTGCGCGCAGCAGGCGGCGGACCAGATGCCCCGCCAGGCGCGAAGCCGTGTTGTGCAGGCCGATGGCCAGGTTGTCGACACGGTTCATGAAGAAATTGTAGGCCCACAGCGCGGGCATGGCCACGAACAGGCCCAGCACCGTGGTCACCAGCGCCTCGGAGATCCCGGCCGATACAGCGGTCAGTCCACCGCCCCCGGAAGTGGCGATGCCGCGGAAGGCGCCGATGAGTCCCGTCACCGTGCCGAACAGCCCGAGAAACGGGGCCACCCCGGTGATGGTCGCCATGCCGGGCAGCCGCGCGCGCAGATTCGCGACCGCCACATCCAGGGCGCGGCCGACCTCCACCTCCACGCACTCCATCACCATCTCGTCCGACTCGCCTTCGCGGTCGACCAGCTCGTACTCCTTCAGGGCCGCTTCCAGCACCGCACCCAACGGACAGTGACCCCGGCGTGCCGCTTCGGTCACCATCTGCTGAAGCTGCTCCTTCGCGAGGTCCTCCGTTGTCTGCTCCAGGCGCTCGGCCAGCCATTCCGAGCGCCGGCGCGCCCACCGCAGCGCCAGCGTGCGGTCCACCATGACCGCGTACGAATAGATGGAGAATGCGACCAAGATCAAGCAGACGGTCTTGCCGGTCAGCGCCATCTGATTCCACAGTTCGACCGCGAGTTCCATGTGCACTATCCTTCTCGTCGTGGCTGACGTCGGGACCGGGCTCATCTACGCAAACGCCGGATCGAGCGTCAAGTGCGGACCTGCCGCGCGCCCACTCGTGTCCCCGAGCCACAGACAGTGCCGATGGTCGCGTCCGTGCACGGCGCCACGACCTGCCTACTCCGCGCCGGATCCGGCCCGTCCCGCGGACGGTCGGCCGTGGCCGCAGCCGTGGCCACCCCGCATGGCCGGCCGGCCTGAGGAGAGAATCCGTCATGCGTCTGGCCCCCGTCCTGGTGAGCGTGTTCGCCGCCGCGATGCTGCTGCCCGGTGGCGCTGCGGCCGCGCCGCCTGCCGACCGACTGGCAGAGGCGCTGGCGCTGGCTGGTCTGGACCGGAGCGATTTGGGATGCCGCCTGCAGCCCTACTGGTCGCCGCTGCCTGGCCCGGAGCGCGTCGACTACACACTGCCGTTCTGTGGGGGGCTGTTCGCCGAGCCGCTGCGGGTCCACGATTTCGCCAGGACCATGGCCCTGGCAGCCGCGGACCGGCTGCACCCCGACAGTCTGGCCGGCGACCCGAAGGCCCTCTATCGGTTGGCGTTCTACCTGGGAGTCGAGCGCAAGGTCACGGGTCTGCGCCCGCACGGGGCCAACCTCGCGGCGGACACCATGGCCGCGGTGACCCTCGAACGAGCCATCGAGCACCTGTACGAGGTGAGCGGCGTCCCGCTGGCCGGCACGGCCTCGGCTGGGGAGTGGTCCGACCAGGCGGCGATCCTAAAGCGCCAGGCGCGGACCTTGCCGCCTGCTGTCCAGCAGGCCCTCGCCAGGCTGGTGCTCGGGGTGACCGAGGCCTACTACTGGCGCCAACAGGCTGTCCGGCATGTCGCCGCCGAGACCATGTCCGCGATCTTCCAGATCCGCAACTGGGCCACGCTGACGGACGACGGCCGCCCCTATCTGTTCGCCGTCGACGACCTGGCGCGAGAGCTGGACGAGCGATTTCTGTACTATGCCTGCCTGAAGGCTGTCCAGGCAGCGGACGATGCGCGCCACGCCTTTGCCGCCGCGGCCGCCGCAGGTGGCCAGGCGCTGCAATCGGTTCGCTTCGAGCTGCTCACCCCCCTGGGACGCATCGTCGTCGCCGGCTTCGAGGACGATGTCCACGCATATCAGGACGCTGCCATCTTGGTGGATCTGGGCGGCAACGACCGGTACTTGGGGCCCGCCGGCGCCACCCCATCGATCCGCGTGCCGATCAGCATCGCCATCGACTGCGCGGGGAACGACCGGTACGAGTACGCCGGCGACGGTCCGGCGCAGGGCGCCGGCATCCTGGGCGCCGGCATCTTGCTGGACGACGGCGGGGATGACGCATACCGAGCGCGGCGTCATGCCCAAGGCTGCGGGGTGTTCGGTCTCGGCCTGCTGTTCGATCGGTCCGGGGACGACGAGTACGCGCTCGAGTTCTCCGGGCAAGGTGCCGGGTACTTCGGCGTGGGCTGCCTGCTCGAAGGCGGCGGCCACGACCAATACCACCTGCTCGGCGACGGGCAAGGCTGCGGCGGACCGGGCGGCGTCGGGGTGCTGGCGGAGTACGCTGGCAACGATCGCTACCTGGCCGAGCCGCTCGCTGACAAGGCCGGACGCGCCGACTATCACACCCAAGGCCGGATCGCCTGCAGCTACGCCCAGGGAGTCGGAGCCGGTCGGCGCGGCGACGTCGGCGAAGGCCACACCTGGGGCGGCGGTCTGGGCGCGCTGGTCGATCTGGACGGCGACGACCAGTACGCAGCCGGCAGCTTCTCGCAGGGGCTGGGATACGCCTATGGAACCGGCATCCTGTACGACGGCGCCGGCCAGGACGAATACCGCAGCGTGTACTTCACCCAGGGCAGCGCCGCCCACTTCAGCCTCGGCGCCCTGATCGACCTGGCAGGCGACGACCGGCACGAGCTGTACGACACCGGAGGCGCAGGCCTGGGGTACGGCTGGGATTTCGCCACCGGCATCCTGCTGGACATGGCGGGGAACGATTCCTATCGCACGCGCACCACGGGCTTGGGGCAGGGCGAGGTGCGCGCCAACGGCTTGTTCTTCGACCTGGGCGGCGACGACGAGTACCTGTACTGCGCCGGCCAGATCGGCTTCGGGGCCGCCCCCATGCGCGACGAGTATCGCCGGTTGGGCTATGGGCGCGCCCCCGATACCTACTATGCCAAGGCGATCGGCCTGTTCCTGGACATCGGCGGCAGCGACCGGTACGCAGGCTACGACGCCCACACCGGTCGGCTCGCTTCGGCCCAGCGCTTCCAGGACAACCGCGTCTGGCTCCAGCCTGCGCCCGACTCCCCCGAGTACGGATACCGCAACTACGGCATCGGCATGGACACGGCGGCCGGCACGGTGCCGGAGTTCGCCCCGCCGGCCGACCCCCGATAGATCCTGCCGCAGGGCGACCCGTCGGCGGCCAGCCTCAGCTTCTCGCCATGCGCCGCAGCACGGCCGGCAGGATGCCTCCGTGGCGGTAGTACTCGACCTCCACCGGCGTGTCGATCCGGCAGATCACTCCAAAGCGCTTCTCCGCGCGGCCGTCGCGGGCGCGGACCTCCAGCCGCTGCCGCGGTTGGAGCCGCTCGTCCAAGCCGAGCACGTCGTAGACTTCCTCGCCGCTCAGGCCCAGGCTGCGGCGGTCCGTGCCCGGCTCGAACTGCAACGGCAGCACGCCCATGCCCACCAAGTTGGAGCGATGGATGCGTTCGTAGCTCTCCGCGATCACCGCCCTGACGCCCAACAGGAACGGCCCCTTGGCGGCCCAGTCGCGACTGGAGCCGGTGCCGTATTCCTTGCCAGCCAGCACGATGACTGGCACGCCAGCGCGGGCGTACGCCGTCGCCGCATCGTAGATCGACATCCGCTCGCCGTCTGGCAGGTGGCGAGTCCAGCCCCCCTCCACGCCCGGGACCAGCTCGTTGCGGATGCGGATGTTGGCGAAGGTCCCCCGCATCATGACCTCGTGATTGCCCCGGCGCGAACCGTAGCTGTTCCAGTCGGAACGCTGGACGCCGCGCTCTTCCAGATAGGCCGCCGCCGGACTGCCCGGCGCGATGGCGCCCGCAGGAGAGATGTGGTCCGTGGTCACGCTGTCGCCCAGACACACCAGCACACGCGCCCCGCTGATGGGCTCGATCGCCGCCGGTTCGAGGCGCAGATCCCGGAAGAAGGGCGGCTGGCGGATGTACGTGCTGTTCTGGTCCCACGCGTACCGCTCGCCGCCCGCCACCGCCAGACTGCTCCAAGCCTGGCTGCCGCGGAACACGTCGGCGTACGTGGCCGCGAACAGCTCCGGGCGCACGGCCTCGCAGAGCAGCCGGCGGACCTCGTCGCGATCGGGCCACAGGTCGCGCAGGAACACGGGTTGTCCCTGGGCATCCGTGCCCAGCGCCTCGGTCTCCCAGTCGATATCCACGCGGCCGGCCAGCGCGTAGGCGACGACCAGAGCAGGGGACGCCAAGTAATTCGCGCGCGTGGCCGCGTGCACCCGCCCCTCGAAATTGCGGTTGCCGCTGAGCACGCTGCACGCGATCAGACCGTGCTGCGCGATGGCGGCGACGATCGGCTCGGGCAACGGTCCCGAATTGCCGATGCAGGTGGCACACCCGTAGCCCACGGTGTGGAAGCCGAGCGCCTCCAGGCTGGGGGTCAGCCCGGCCGCGTCCAGATAGCGGGTGACCACCCGGCTGCCAGGGGCCAAGCTCGTCTTCACGTGGGCCGGTACCGACAAGCCCTGCCGCACCGCGTTGCGGGCCAGCAAACCGGCGGCCAACATGGCCTCGGGGTTGGAGGTGTTGGTGCAGGAGGTGATGGCCGCGATGGCCACCATGCCGTCGAACAGCTCAGCCCGACGATCGGGACCGAGCGCCACGCTCGGCCGTTGGCCGCGGGCCCCACCGCCGAATCGGCTCGCCAAGGCGGCGGCGAATGCCTCCTTGGCAGCGCGCAGCGGCACTCGGTCCTGCGGCCGAGTGGGACCGGCCAGGCTGGGCTCCACGGTGCTCATGTCCAGCGCCAGCCGCTCGCTGTACAGGGGTTCCGGCGCGTCCTGACGGTGGAGCATCCCCTGCGCAGCCAGGTACGCCCGCACGCGCTCCACCACGGCCGGCGGGCGTCCCGTCTGCGCCAAATACCGGAGCGTCTCCTCGTCCACCGGAAACAGCCCCATCGTGGCTCCGTATTCAGGGGCCATGTTGGCCACCGTGGCGCGGTCAGCCAGGCCGAGCTGCGCGAGTCCGGGTCCGTAGAACTCGACGAACGCGCCCACCACGCCGCGCGCGCGCAAAAGCTGGGTGATCGTGAGCACCAGATCCGTGGCCGTGACCCCGCTCGCCAGTCGCCTCTCGAGGCGAACGCCGATCACGGGCGGCAGCACCATGTAGATCGGCTGCCCGAGCATCACCGCCTCGGCCTCGATGCCGCCCACGCCCCAGCCGACCACACCCAGCCCGTTGACCATGGTCGTGTGGCTGTCCGTGCCGACGACGGTGTCGGGCAGCAGGACCCCGGCGCGCTCCTGCACGATTTCGGCGAGGTACTCCAGGTTCACCTGGTGCACGATGCCGGTGGCAGGAGGCACGACGCGGAAATTGCGGAAGGCCTGCTGCCCCCAGCGCAGGAACTCGTAGCGCTCGCGGTTGCGGGCGAATTCCAGTTCGACGTTGCGCTCCAGGGCATCGGGCCTACCCGCGTAGTCCACCTGTACCGAATGATCGATGACCAGGTCCACGGGGATCACGGGATTGACGCGCCCGGGGTCGCCGCCGAGCGCGACCACCGCGTCCCGCATGGCCGCCAGGTCCACCACGGCCGGCACGCCGGTGAAGTCCTGCATGAGCACGCGGCTGGGCTTGAACGGGATTTCCTCCGTGCCGGCCGTCTCCGGGCTCCAGCCAGCCAGACGCCGGACGTCCTCCGCGCGGATCTCGAAGCCATCGCACTGGCGCAGTGCCGCCTCTAGCAGGATCTTGATAGAGAATGGCAGGCGGCTGACCGGTGCGATGCCATCTTCCTCGAGTCTCTCGATGCGGTAGTAGATGCCGCTGCCGGCGCTGGTCCGCAGCTCGCAGCGAGCACCGAACACGTCTTGAGTGGCGGCCATGGCAGCCTCGTTGTGCAGCCAACGTGCGGGTGGAGGCGATGATGCCGACGGGGTGCCGTCGAGGGGCCGGCAAGTCTAGAGCCAGGCGTCGCAGGTGTCAACCGGACGACGGCCGGCCGGCGGCCGGCGGCTACCGCGGCGACGTCCCGATGCCTGTCCATTCGCGGTCGCGGTGCGCGTCGATCCAGCGGACACGAGCCCTGGCGCTAGGACAGCGAGCCGGCGATCCGACGACCGCGCGCGCGGCGTGCCCGGAGCACGAGCCATGACCAACGACGAGCTGGCATTCGCGGGCATCGGGGAGCTGGCCGCGCACCTGCGCCGGCGGCGGATCTCCCCGGTGGAGCTGGTCCAGTCCTTCCTCGAGCGCATCCAGGTGTACGACGACCGCCTGAACGCCTTTGTCGCCGTGACCGCGGACCGGGCGCTGGCCGGAGCGCGGGCGGCAGAGGCCGCCTTGGCGGGCGGGGTGGACCTGGGACCGCTGCACGGCATCCCCGTGGCGGTCAAGGACCTGTTCGACGTGGCCGGGCTGACCACCACGGGAGGTTCCATCCTGCTGCGCGGCAACGTGGCCAGGCGCAGCGCCGCAGCGGTCCGCCGCCTGCTCGCAGCCGGAGCGGCCCTGGCCGGCAAGACCCATCTGGTCGAATTCGCCTTCGGGGGGACCGGCATCAACCACCACTATGGTACGCCCTGGAATCCGTGGGATGCCGACATCCAGCGGCTGCCCGGCGGTTCCAGTTCGGGGTCGGCCGTGGCCGTGGCCGCTGGACTGGTGCCGGCAGCCCTCGGCAGCGACACCGGCGGATCGGTGCGCATCCCTGCCTCGTTCTGCGGCCTGGTAGGGCTCAAGCCCACCTTTGGCCGCATCAGCACCGCTGGCATGCTGCCGCTCGACACCACCCTGGACTCGGTCGGTCCACTGACGCGCTCGGTCGAGGACGCCGCGCTGCTGCTCGGCCTTCTGGCAGGCCCGGATCCGGAGGACCCCGCGACGCTGACCCAGCCGGCGCTGGCCGCGCTGGACGAATTCGACGCGGAGCTGCGGGGCCTGCGCCTGTGCTTCCCGCGCGAGTACTTCTGGGACTCGCTGGATCCAGAGGTGGAGGCGGCTGTCCGCGAGAGCGCTCAGATCTTCGCCGACCTGGACGTCCACGTGGACGAGATCTCCCTCGACGTGCTGAACGAACTGGCGGAGTTTCGCGCCGGGATCAGCCTGACCGCGGTGGAGACCTACCTGCGGCTTCAGGAAGACCTCGAGCACCGGCTCGAGCAGTTCGATCCAGTGGTGGCGCCCCGCATGCTGGCCGGGCGCGATGTCAGGGCGGTGGACTATCTGCGCCAACAGCGCGCCTTGGCGGCGCTGCGCCAACGGGCCATGGCGGCGCTGGACACGGTCGATGTGCTCATCACCCCGACCACGCCCTTCGCGGCCCTGCCCGTGGCCGAGGTGGACGCCGGCGACGAGTACTTCCGCATCAATGCGCTGTGCCTGCGCAACACGGCGGTGGTCAACCAACTCGGCCTGTGCGCCATATCGATTCCCTGCGGCTTCACCAGCGCCGAACTGCCCATCGGGCTGCAGCTGATCGCCAAGCCGTACGACGAGCTGCGCCTCCTGCGGGTGGCCTACGCGTTCGAACAGGCGACGCAGTGGACGCACCAGCACCCGGACATGGAGGCGTTCGCCTGAGTCACCTGGGGCCCTGTGACAGCCGGCGCCGCCAAGGCCGGGCTGCTTGCCGGAGGCGGGTACCGAGCCTATATTGTCCGACCCGTGGCCAGCACCAGACGGCGCCCGAAGGCTGTGCTCCCATCGTCTAGCGGTCAGGACCCAAGATTTTCAATCTTGTAACCGGAGTTCGAGTCTCCGTGGGAGCACCATTCCTTCGGCGCGGGCGCAACGCCATGGCGCGGATACTCTGCAGGCCTTCGCCCACCGAGGGCCTGCAGGCGTTCTCCGGGCCAGGCGCGCCCGGCCATCGCGCGCCGCTGCTGCGGCAGCCGCGAACACCTGCCGACAGATCCGTGCCTGCCCGCGCCCGATGTGCCGCAGCAGTGCGCCGATCGATCTCGCGTGGCCGGCCTGCCGTTCCCGTTCAGAGCTAACGCGCGCGGCTGAGGCCGCCCCTGCGGATCCCGCCCGCACCCGGCTGGCCGGCAGGCATGGCAGGGTCTAGGTTAGGCTGTTCGCAGGCTGGCCCGAACTGGCGGGGCTAGTAGCTGGTACTGCCCTGACGACCGGCCGTTGCTCCGGGTGCCGGCCCCACTGCCGTGGCCGCCGATGCCGCCGCCGTGGCCGTGCCCTTCGTTGACGATAGCGCAGGCTCAGGTCTCATGCCGCTGCCCGACAGCCCGCCCCCCCGCCACAGCCAGGACGTGCGTGCGGCTCTGCAAACCCACCGCGGTGCGCAGCTGCTGTTCACGACCAACCCAGGCCTGGAAGACGTGGTCATCGACGAGTTCGCGCGCTGCCTCGCTGCCGCCGGCATCGCGGCCGAGCAGCTAGAGGCCCGGCCGCGACCGTTCCGCCTGGCCGGGCACGTGTGGGTCTGCGCGCCCGCAGGGGTGGATCCGGACCCGATCGCCCGCCAGATGCGCTCGATCCACCACGTCCTGCGCCCGCTGCACGGCTTCGAGCTCGGATCGGAGCCACTGGCCCAGATCCACGCCGAACTGCGGCAACTGGCGATCCCCGAGATGACCACGGCCGCCAGTTTCCGGGTGACCACCCGGCGCCGCGGCCGCCACGAGTTCACCAGCCTGGACGTTCAGCGCGAGGCCGGCGCCGCCCTGCAGGCCCGTTACGCCCGCCCCGTGGATCTGGAGCACTTTGCCCTGCACGTGCGCGTGGATGTCATCGACCAGTTCTGCCTGGTGAGCCTCCAACTGACCGAGGCCGGCTTGAGCCGGCGCTTCGCGCGCGCGTATCGGCCGCGGGCAGCGCTGAAGACGCCGGTGGCCTACGCCATGCTGCATCTGGCCGACCTGCACACGGGCGGCGGGGCGCTGTTGGATCCGTTCTGCGGCTCCGGCACCATTCTGGTCGAGGCCGCCACCCTCAACCCCGACCTGGAGCTGTTCGGCAGCGACCTGTTCCCCGAAGCAGTGGCAGGTGTGCTCGCCAATCTGGCCGAACTCGGGCTGAGCGAGCGCATCCACGTCCGCCAGGCCGATGCGCGCGAGCTGTCCAAGCACTACCCCGAGCATCGCTTCCGCGCCATCGTCACCAATCCCCCATACGGGGTGATCCTGGGCCAGAAGCTGGACTTTCGGCGCTTCTACTACCGCTTTCTCGTCGAAGCAGCGAAGGTCCTGGCCCCCGGCGGCCTGCTCGTCATGCTAGCGTGGAAGCACGGTGAGCTGGTCCGCGCACTGCGCGAACACGGCGGCTTCGCGCAGCGGCACGTGCGCGTGGTGGAGACGGGCGACCTGTATCCCCGCCTCTTCGTGCTGCAGCGCCAGACCGCCGCGTTCGCCTCCGTTTCGACGCCTACCGGAGAAGACCCATGACCACCCTGTACCTCGTCCGCCACGGCGAAGTCTACAATCCGGAGGGAATCATCTACGGCCGGCTGCCCGGCTACGGCCTGAGCGACCGAGGCCGACGCCAACTGGCGGCCGCAGCCGAGATCCTGGCCAAGGAAGGAGCGATCGTGGCTCTGTACTCGTCGCCGCTGCAGCGGGCCCGGGAGTCAGCGGCCATCATCGGTGCCCACCTGGGGTTGCCGGTCGAGATCGCCGACTCGTTGATCGAGACGGGCATCGAGGGGTATCAGGGCAAGTCGTTCGCCGAGTTGCCCAGCCCCTACATCACCGAAGCGCCGGACCACGAAGGCATCGAATGCGCCGCCTCGATCCGCGCCCGCCTGCTGGCCTGGACAGCCGCTGCTTGCCAGCGCCATGCGGGCCAGCGCTTCGTGGCCGTCTCGCACCGCGACCCGATCGCTGTGGTGCTGCTCCACTGGCAGGGTCGGGGGTTGGCCGACCTGCCCGCCTACCCATTGCCCCCCGGTGGCGTGCACCGCATCGACTTCGCTGGCGAGCAGGTGCAGGTGACACCGTTGTCGTGACTGGTGCGGCTTGACGTCACTGCGGCCAGCGGTATGCTTGCTCCGATCCAGACGCCAGCGAGCGCAGGTGCGATGGAACTCCTCCAGGCCACGGTGAACCGCTTCGACGGCGTGGACGTCGATCCGGAGACGCTGCCGGACGATCCCGCCGCTTTCGCGAGCGCGCTGCACGCCTCGCTGGAGGCCTGGCGGCAAGCCGGACGGCGCGTGGTCTGGCTGCAGATCCCCATCAGCCGCGCGGCGCTGATCCCAGTGGCGACGCGGGCAGGATTCCTCTTCCACCACAGCGGCCAGCACTACCTCATGCTGACCCAGACGCTGACCGCCGACGCGTACGTGCCCGGCCCCGCGACTCACTACATCGGCGCGGGAGGCGTCGTGCTCGACGAAAATCGCCAGTTGCTGGTAGTGGTCGAGCGCTACTGGCGCACCCCCGGCCAACCGCCTCGGTACAAGCTGCCGGGGGGTGCTCTCCAGGAAGGCGAACACCTGGTCGAGGGGGTCATCCGCGAGATCCGCGAGGAAACCGGCATCCTCACCCAATTCGAGGCGCTGGTGTGCTTCCGCCACTGGCACGACTATCGGTACGGCAAGTCCGACATCTACTTCGTCAGCCGCTTGCGCCCGCTGAGCCACCAGATCCAGCGCCAGGAGGAGGAGATCTCCGAGTGCTGCTGGATGCCGCTCGAGGAGTACCTGGCCGCACCCCAAGTGAGTCCGTTCAACCGCCGGGTCGTGCAGGCCGCGTTGAGCAGCCCCGGCCTGTCCGTCGCGCAGATCGAGGGCTACGAGGATCGGCGGCGGTACGAAGTCTTCATGCCGCCGCCCGCTGCGCCCGCCTGACCGGGGACGCCGAGCCACCCGGACAGGCAGTTCTCCATCGCCGCTGACGGACAGGCGGACTGGCGCAGCGCTCGCTTCGACGTTGTCTTTGCGGTGCGCTGCTGGGCGCCAGAACGGCACCCAAAGTGGCCGACCGCGGCGACGGCGGCGGCAGCCAGCGGCCGAGCGCCGGCGGGTTTCCGGCGGCACCGTCGCGACCGTGTTCGGCTCCCGTTGGCGATGGCCGCGTGTCCGACGGCAGGCAGCCGTCGCCGATGGCTCACCGATATGCTCGTGGAGGACAGACCGATGACGACTCCCGATGACCCGGCCAGCCCGTCAGCCACGCCGACAGACACGATCACCACGCACACGATCGAATTCCGCGGCCGCACGCACACCGTGCGCCGGCTGGCCATCAGCGATCTGGAGCGCATCCGCCGCTTCCGCACGGCCGGATACGGCGGCAGCGTTTCCGATGCCCTGCACAGCCTGGGCGTAGACGACACGGTCTTCTCCGACCGGTTCAAGCCCTTGCGGCAGGGCATGCAGCTCGTCGGGCGCGCGCTGCCTGTCAAGCTGCACTCATTGGTGGGTGGAGTGAACACACCCGAAGAGCAGCGCGAGCAGGAGCGCAGGTGGGAGGCCGAGGGCGGACACCCGCAGAAGCGGATGATGCGCGCCGTGGCGGATGCCGAAGACGGGACCGTGTTGTGCTTCGATTGCGGGGGCGACATGCAGCCGGCGCACTTCGGCGAGATGAGCTGCCAGTTGGCCTACGCGCACGGTTGTCGCGGCATGCTGCTGGCGGGGAACTGCCGCGACACGCAGTACGTGCTCAAGATGCCCGACTTCCCCATGTTCGCCTTCGGAACGCGGCCCAACGCCTTTGGCGGCTGGATCATCATCGAGGTCAATCGGCCCATCTACCTGCCCGGCCACCTCACCCACTATGTGCGCGTGATGCCCGGCGACTTCATCTTCGGCGACAACGACGGCGTCCAGCTCATCCCGGCCCCGATCGTCGACGAGGTGCTGCTGCGCGTCGAGGCGACCTTCGCCAAGGAGAACGAGGAACGCGAGGCCTTGGCCAGGGGCATGCCCATCGACGAAGTCTACCGGGTCTTCGGGGTGCTGTGAGATCGCGGGAATCGTGGGGCGGCGCGCCGCCGGGGGCCACCGCAGCATCCCCGCCTGCGCGGACCGGCAAGGATTCTGGAACGCGGGGGCAGCGGCACCGGGCGCCCGCCCGCTACTCCGCGCTCGCCTGGCGGGCCGCATCGCGCCGGGACTGCCGCTGCCGTACGCCGGCTAGGCGGGCGGCGGCTCTGGCACGAGCGCCAGATTCCGGATCCGGCGCTCGGTCGCGGCCTGCAGGATCTGCTGCACCCGGGCGACCTTGGCCTCATCCATGCCGTCGAGCGCGCATCTCCCGTCCAGCCCCATGAGGATGGCGTCCAGCTCCCCATAGCTCAGCCCCAGCATCTGCTCGTCGGTCACGCCGGGCAAGAGATCTGGCGACGGCGCCTTCTCGCGGATCTTCCGCGGTATGCCGAGCTGTTCGGCCAAGGCGAAGACCTGCGTCTTGTACAGGTGCGCGATCGGCTCGATATCCGCCGAATCGTCGCCCCATTTCACGTAGAACCCAGTTTCGGCCTCGGTCCGGTTCGTCGTGCCCATCACCGCGAAGTGCCGCGCCTCGGCCTCCAGATACAGACAGACCATCCGCAGGCGGTGCTTCGAGCGATAGAACGCCAGCGCCTTGAGGAACTCCTCGTCGCCGGCATTCTGCAAGTCGGCAAGGTACGCCTGCTCGCGCCCCACAGCCTCCAGTCGGCGTCTCACATAGCGTTCCTGCACCGACCGCGGCACCAAGCGCGCGGAGGGGACGAGGCGGTACGCACCCAGCGCCTCGAGTCCTTTGGTGATCGGTCTCACGATGCGCTCGATGCCGAGGAAATCGCAGACCAGCACCGAGTCTTCGAGGGTCTCCGGCGCGGAATCCCGCTCCGGCAGGAGCAGCCCCAGCACGCGTTGGCGGCCCAGCGCCTCCACGGTCAAGGCCCCGACCACCGCCGAGTCGATGCCGCCGCTGATGCCGACGACTGCCCCGCGGTACCCGTGCGCGGCGATCGCCGAGCGGAGGAAGGTCACGATCCGTGCTTTCATCAGCGCCGCTTCCTTGGCAACAGACGGCCAACCCGCTGTGGGGAATGATACCGAAACGGCGCCTTCGGACCACCAGACCTGGCGGCGCTGGCGTGGCGCAGCCTCAGACGCGGTCTGCGCCGCTCAGGCTGGGCTCCAGTTCGCGCGCGTAGCGCAGATAGGGAACGATGGCGTCGTTGCGGTACTGCCCCGTGCCGTCGTAGGTCAGGCTGACCACCGGCACGCCCGTCACGCGGCGGATATCCCTCGCCATCGCCTCGGTGACCAGCGACGGGCAGCAGAAGGCTGGATTGGCCTGCACGAAGAGCCGCAGTTCGGGATGCTCGCGCCAGATGTGGTGGATCTTGAGCAGATTGTCGAAGGATTCGCCGGCGTGCTCGCTGCGGACCCCGAACTCCTTCAGGATCCACTCCTCCACGCCCGCGGCATCCGAGCGCCACGGCCCGAGGAAGCGCGCGAACGGCTGGGCATAGGGCCTGCTCGTCGTCTCCATCAGCGTCCACACGGCGCGGGTGACCAAGAGGCTGCCGTAGCGCTGGGCTGCGAGCCACTTGCGGTAGTAAGCGCCGATCACGATGCGCCAGTATTCGATCAGCGACGTGGAGACGACCTCGCCGCCGGCCTCCTCCACCGCCCGGACGAGGCCCTGGTTCATCACGTCGTTGTCGCGCACGTACAGGTCCCCGAAGATCGCCACCTTGGGCTTGTGTCCGGGCACCGTGGCGATCGCCTCGAACAATGCCGCCGCCGCCTGGACGGCCTCGAGCAGCGACGACGCCTGTTCGAAGGCGGCGGTCAGGATCTCCAGGGCGCGCTGCAGCGCGCGATCCGTGGATCCGGGTTCGACCTCGTAGGGCCGCAGGCGGCACCCCACTCGACGCAGGAGTCCGCCCAGCAGGGCGGCGCGATAGGCCCCCAAGGAAACCCGGGGACCGAGCTCGATCAGGGTCGCGTCGCTGGCGAAGACCCCCATGCGCTCCAGACCCATCCCTTTCGAGTCGAACAGCGTCTTGATGAACGGCGGGAAGAGCGGCAGGTTGCAGGCCAGAACAGCCCGCGGTATCCACAGTGCGGTCCGCGCCGGGTCCAGTCGGTGCTTCTCCACGTACGTCATCGCCTCCTCGGCGATGATGTTCAGCGGGATGCACTGCCCAGCATTGTGCCGCATCGCCCGGCGAATCAGGAGCGGATCCTCTTCGAGCATGTGGGCATCGATCCCTTCGCCCCGCAGCGCCGCGGCCACCAGAGGGATCACGAGGCCGTCCCACGCGGGAAGGAGGAGGGTGCGCCCGTCCAGCTTGCCGTCCACGCGCGGCACGGCCCGACTCGCGCGCACCGGCCGCGGCGCCGACGGCGCCGCGGCGTGGTTCCTGAAGGCCCGGACGCCCGCCTCGATGCGCGTCTCGTAGCCCATGCTCGAGTCGTGGTCGTCCAGCTGCAGCACGAGGTAGGGCTTGCCCCGTTCGTCGAGCATGCGCTTGAAGTACTCCACCGCGAAGCTGTCCGGCGAGCACTTGAAGGAGGTCACGTACACGGGATACAGCAGCGGCGTCTTCGCTGCGACGACAGCCACCTGGAGGATGCGGGCAGCATAGTGCCAGTGGAACGCGCGCAGGAGCGGCTCGATCTCCGCCATGTCTTCGCGCTGGACGCTGACCATGTCCTGCGAGAAGACCTTCACGCCGAGCGCCCCGAAAATCGCGGGAATTCCCTTGTTCATCTCCGGAGACAGGAAGGTGTAGGGGCGCCCGACGAGCACGGCGCAGGGCTCCGTGGCAGTGGCCATCTCTTCCAGGAAGCGCTGCCGCAGCTTCGCCTGGGCGCGCCGCGCCAGGTCCATCGCCCCTTCCAGCGCCGAGGCCACTTCCTCGGAAGCCACGTCGATGCCGGCTTGGACGAGGGCCTGGTGGATCTCCCGGATCGACTGCTTTCTCCGCCACGAGAAGCTCACCACCGGCATCAGGCACTTGCCGCGCGCGCTCGGGATCGCCGACGCCAAGGAGGACGAGAACTGGGTGTAGTAGCAGTAGAAACGCGAGGAACGACCCGCGTCGCCGCGTTCATCCAGATGCACCGGCAGGAAGATGTAGTCCGCCCTGGTAGCCAGGTGCGCGACGTGGCCGTGGAGTGCGGCCATCGGGGCACAGAACTCCGCTCCCTCGCAGTCCTTGCCCAAGGCCACCGACCCCTCCAGCCTTTCGCTGGTGACCACCGGGATGCGCAGCTCCTCGAAGAAACGGCGCCACAGCGGCAGTTCCTCGTACAGCGACAGCGCTGCTGGAATCCCGATGACTGTCGAGCACCGCCTGGGCTCGGGCTCGCGCGGCTCTTCCGCGAACGCTCGGCGCCGCTCCGTGAGCAGGTCGAAGCCCGAGCGATTCGCGTTGACGTACCGGCGTGTGTCGTAGTCCCGGCCACAGAGGAAGCCATAGGCCACCGTGTTGCCGTCGATCTCCGCGAGGCGGAGCCGGCAGTGGTTGGTGCACAGACCGCAGGTCTCGCCGCGGATGGGAATCTCGCTCCGCAGCACGACCTGCAAGCCGCGGAAAGAGCTGGCGGGCGCCTCGCCGCCCGCCAGGCGCTGTTCGCGGGCCAGCAGGGCCGCGCCCAGGGCGCCGGTCAGGTGGCAGTACGGAGAGACGTAGATCGGCTTGCCGAGGCCCTGCTCGAAAGCGGCGACCAGGGCCCGATTGCGCGCCGTAGCGCCCTGGAAGCACACCCGCGCGCCGATGGCCGCACCCCGCGCCACTTTCTGGAGATAGTTCTCCCGCACCGCGAACAGGCAGGCGGCCAGAATCTCTTCGGTGCTGAAGCCTCGGCTCAGCAGATCGTTGATGTCGCGTTCCATGAACACAGCGCAGCGGTCGCTGACCAGGGGCGCCCGCACCCCGTCCACCCGGGCAGCGTACTCGGCCAAGTCGCATCCCAGCCGCAGCGCCTGCTCCTCGAGAAAGCTGCCGGTGCCCGCGGCACACACCGTGTTCATGTGCGCGAAGGTCACCCGGCCGTCGCGCAGGGTGGTGAATTTCGCGTCTTGGCCGCCGATCTCGATGATCGTGTCCACGTCCGGCGCGAGTTCGACCGCGGCCCGCGCGTGCGCGGTGATCTCGTCCACCACCAGGTCCGCGCGGAGGATCTTGCCCACGAACTTGCGGCCGGCGCCCGTCGTCGCCACCCCGGCGAAGTCCAGACGCACCCCGGACGCGGTCTCCAGGTCGGCCAGGACCTCGAGCAGCGCCTGGGTCGCGCTCACCGGACTGCCCAAGGTCCGAGTATACAGCCCTACCAGCGGCTCGCAGCAGGCATCCGCCAGCATGGCCTTGGTGCTCGTCGAGCCCACGTCGATGCCGAGCCAGGCTTCCAGCCGCCCGCCAGCGGCCACCGCCGTCAGATCGCGGTAGACTTCGACTTCCACGGGATGCGCAGCGGTGAACCGGCCGGCGTCGTGCCTGTCCGTGCGCGTGGCCGCCGCACCCGCCTGGCCGAAGCGCGCCGACGACAGCGGCGCGAAGGCGAACTGCCGCTCCGGCCTGCCTTCCTGGAACAGCGCGGCCGCGCCGGCCCGCAGGTCGATGGGTTCAACCGGATCGGCGGCCGCGCCAGCATCCTCGCCAAGCGCCAACGCCGCCCCCACGGCCCCGAAGAACGGCGAGAGCGGATGCGCGACGACCGGCACGCCGAAGAACTCCTGCACGTGCTGGCGCACCGCCTCGTTGGCCGCCACACCGCCGGCGAATATCACCGGGGCCAGGAGCTGCTCGCCCATCAGCAGCGTGTCCGCGATGTTGCGCGCCAGGCCCCGGCACAGCCCATTGCAGATCTCCTCCGGGCGGTAGCCCGCCTGCTGCGCGTGTACCAGATCGGTGCGCGCGAACACGGCACATCTGGTGGAGATGCGCGGCGGCTCGCCGGTGGCGCGCAGCGCGGCCGCGGCCAGTTCGGCCGAGGAGGCCAGGCCCAGGCGCCGCGCCTGTTGATCCAGAAAGCTGCCGGTGCCGGCGGCGCAGGACGAGTTCACCCGCGTGCCGACGTACGCCCCGCGTTCGTCGAAGCGGATCAACCCGAACCGCTCACCGCCCACATAGAGGATAGCGCCCACTCGGCCGAAGAAGCGCCGGCACGCCGTGATGAGGCACACCTGCCGGTCGACTGGCCGGGCGCCCCGCAAGACCTGCGGACTCCCCGTCGTCAGCCCGATGCCTCTGACCAGACCCGGGTCCAGGTCGCGGATGGTCTGCTCCAGGCACTCGCGCACCTTTCCCCGATGAAAGCGGTACGAGCGCGCGCGAACCTCGCTCGACGGCTCCAGCAGAGCCGCCGAGATGGCCACTGAACCGATGTCGAGGCCCAGCACAGGAAGCGCTTCCACGAGGACCTGTCCGATCGTCGAGTCGATCTGAGAACAACCGCCCAGACTGCCGCGGGCGCCAGCCGCTGCGCCGGGGTGCCGACTCCGCGCGTCCTGGTGCCGCGCGCCCGACACTTCAGCGGCCTGGACCCGGCGCCTCTGCGTGGACGACCGGCGGCAGCCGCGTGCCGTCGCGGCCGGCCGGCCGTCCAGCGCAGACCGTCTCCTACACGTGCTCGGCTACCGCGAGCGGCTCGCCTTGCTCCCGCTCGGGGCCCCGGGCCAGCTCGTCGGCCCGCTCCGCCCACTCCTCGGCCACCCGGTCCAGTTTGATCGCCTCGGACCCGGACAGCAGAGTGTCAGCGCCGTGGTGCGTCGGCCTGGCGCCTGACTCGGCAACGATCTGACGGAGCATCCGCGGGTTGTCGATGATCGGACACGGACGGAGCATGTTGTGATTGAAGGGCTGCCGCTTGTGATAGGCACGGAACAGCGGCGACTGGAGGATCTGGACCAGCGACTTGCCCTTGATGTTGTCGACCGAGAAGTGCACGAAGGCGCAGGGCTCCACAGATCCATCGGGGGCGATGTGGAAATACCGGCGCCCGCCGGCGATGCACCCGTGGGTCAGCCACCCGTCGTTCCAAAAATCGACGACGAGAATAGGCCTATTCCGCCGCACCGCGTGGACTCGCTCCACCAGTTCGGCTCGCTGTTCGGGGGTGATCCGCAGCGAGTGATCCGGGCCCCTGCCGATGGGGATGTAGTGGAACAGCCATACGTAGAGCACGCCCTTGGCGAGCAGCAGATCGACGAACTCGTCGGAGACGACTTCCGAGCAGTTCGCCCGGGTAACCGTCACGCTGGCGCCAAAGAGCACGCCGTGGGTCCGCAGATGGTCCATCGCCGCCATGATCTTGTCGAACACGCCCTCGCCCCGGCGTGCATCGGTGGCGGCCCGGCCCCCCTCCAGGCTGATCGCGGGCGTCATGTTGCCCGCCTCGCGCATGGCCTCGGCCATCCTCTCGTCGACACAGGTCCCATTGGTGTACATCATGAAGGCCACGTCGGAGTGCTTCCGGCACAGATCCAACAGCGGCGGCCACAAGAGGGGCTCGCCCCCGGACATGGCGATGAAATGGACGCCTAGATCCTTGGCCTCGGTGATGATCCGGTCGACCTCCTCGAAACTCAGGGTATCGGTCTTGGGGTAGGCCCCAGCCCAACAACCCTTGCAGCGGAGATTGCACTTGCTGGTAGGGTCGATCAGGATCACCGAGGGGATGGGATAGTCCCGTTCCTGGCGGAGCTGCTCCTGGCGAACGCTACCCGCCAGATAGCTGCGCAGCAGGACATTGGTCAGCAGCCGTCGCCGCACGTTGCGGTCGGACAGACGGAAGATGCGCTCGACGATCTGCTGCAGATTGCGGTCGGTCTGGATCGCGCTCCTGAGCAGCGCCACTTCCTCGAGGTGCTCCTTGTTGAGCGGCGCCTTGAGCACCAGATCTGTGGCCCGGGTGAGATTGGCCACCGGGTCCTCCGCCAGGTATTCGAGGAGCAGCCCGAATGTCGACTCCCCGAAAAGGCGCTGTGCGAACGATGCACCGGTCACCATGCCTGCACCTCCTCCGAGAAGCAATGAGCTACCAATCCCAGCTACTTGACGTAGAATCCCGCGTTGCTCTCTCGCTCGCCCCACACCGGTCTGCGACCGGCTTCGGCTAGCCCTGTGGGCGCCGGGGTGCCGCGGGCCAGACCCTCGCCCCAGCCCGCCCCATCGCCTACCGCGTCCATTGCTGCATGACGATAGATTCCGTCCTGCCATCTGTCAAGCTCCGCACCGCTCGGCCCCACCTCCAAGCCAGAGCCGGGCACCGCAGGGCAGCCGCTGGCCGGCCCGCGATGGCCCCTCCCAAAACGCGCCTGTTCGGACGAGGGCACGGGCCATCGCGGATGCCTGGCGTCTGAGCCGCAGGCGCCCCGTCGACGTGCGTAAGCACTTGCTGCCATGCATGTTACCTTGGCGATACCAGGCGCTCGTCCGCCGCGGCTCCCTCCCGACCGACACCCACAGGGGCGACCGGAAGGCATTCACTGTCCACGGCTGCGGGGTGAGCCTGGGGACGGTTCCTGCCCTGCGGCGGCGTGTTCGTGGCCGCCAGAGACACGGCTTGGCTGGCGCCTGCAGCGCCTCTGGCAGGCCCTGACTTGACAGCACCGCGTCGCGCAAGTATCGTCGTTCGACGATGAATGCCGCTGACGACAGAGAGACAAGGCGGCCCGGCTCCACCAGCGGCGGACCCGACCTGCGCCCAGTCGAAGGGCCTGCGGCCGACGCGGAGTTGGCGCTGCTCGCCAAGGCGATCGGCCACCCGGCCCGGGTCCGGATTCTCCGCCTTCTGGGGCACCAGCATGCCTGCATCTGCGGGCAGATAGTCGGGCAGTTGCCGCTGGCGCAGTCGACCGTGTCCCGGCACCTGAAGGTGCTCAAGAGCGCCGGCCTCATCCGCGGAGATGTCGAGGGCACCCGCGTGAGCTATCGCCTCGAACCGCGGGCCCTCCGGCGCCTGAAGGCGCTCATCGGCAGTCTGTGAGCGCGGATCTCTCCGCGCGTGCGACAGCCGGTCCGCTGCGCTTTTGGACGATGGCACCGCGGCCCTCAGCGCAACGGCCCCGGGACCCACTGGCGCTGCGACCGCCAGGCGCCTAGCTTGGCCAACCCGTAGAGGCTTCGTCGGGACAGTGCGGCGCGACGTGGGGTTCGGCAGCGACGCGCTGCAGGACAACGCCGAGCTCGCCTCCGGACTCTGCGAGCCGCCATCCAGACTCCGTAGTAGCCTTCTGATCGGCAGGGAGGCCGAAAGCTCATCATGCCAACGTTCGCCCGGACCGCAGTGACTATCGTATCGATCGTCGTGGCTGTCGATGCGCTGCTCGTCATGTACGGCGCGTGGCGCTGGCAGACAGGCACCCACAAGTTGCGCGCCCGCCTTCAGGCGGCGGCCTTGCCGATAGCGCCCGCGACGGTGAGTCTTCGCGAACTCGACGGGCTGCCCGACCCGGTGCAGCGCTATCTCCGGTTGGTGCTCAAGGAAGGCCAACCGCTGGTGGCCAGCGCACGCGTCCACCAGCGCGGCACGTTCAACATGGGGCAGTCGACCAAGACATGGCGATCGTTCCGCTCCGACCAATGGGTGGTCACGCGGCGGCCGGGGTTCGACTGGGATGCGCGCATCCGGGTCGCCCCTGGCATGGCGGTCCGCGTGCACGACGCATACGTGGCCGGCGAAGGCATCCTGCAGGCGGCCGTGTTCGGCGTCCTGCCGGTCGCCAACCTGCGCGGCACGTCACAGGTTGCCGAGGGCGAGCTCATGCGCTTTCTCGCCGAAGCCGCGTGGTATCCCACTGCCCTGCTGCCCAGCCAGGGGGTCCAGTGGCGACCCGTCGATGAGCGATCGGCGCAGGCCACGCTCAGCGACGGCACGATCGGTGTGACGCTGCTGTTCATCTTCGCCGAGGCGGGGTTCATCGAGACCGTGCGCGCCGAGGCGCGCGGCCGCCTGGAGGGCGAGCGGATCGTCCCGACGCCCTGGTACGCGCGCGTCTGGAACTACCAGGAGCGCGGCGGCATGTTGGTGCCGCTGGACGGGGAGGTGGCCTGGGTGCTGCCCGAAGGCATCAGGCCGTACTGGCGCGGGCACCTGGAGGACATCGCCTACGAGTTCGCCCGGGGCCGGTGATCGGCAACGGGCTGGACGCTGCGCGGCCGCCAGCTGCGACGTGCGGCTCGCGCTGGGCGACGCGCTGGGCCCGCTGCGGCGCTCGCCGACAGGTGGGAGCGCCAGGTGCCCTGGGCAGCAAGGTGGGTGCGCCGTAGATTCCAACCCGCTGTCTGCGCGCTGTCTCTGCGCGCCACCGCCCGCACGAGCTGGCAGGGTCGAGTTGGCTGTCGCGCAGACAGGCGAACCTCAGTGCCCCCTGCTCCGTGGACCCGCGGCATGAGATGCCCACACCCTGGATCGCGGGTGGCAGACGCCGGCCCGGCAGCCGCTCGCCAACCCGCCAGGCGGCCAGCCCACGGCCACCACCAGCCGCGCGACTTCAGCACGATCTTCGCGGTCGGCATCGCGCTGAACACGACCTTCGTCATCGCCGAGACCGCAGCCGGCGTTGCGGCCAGGTCATTGGCTCTGCTGGCTGACGCGGGCCACAATTTCGGCGACGTCCTGGGGCTGGTGCTGGCCTGGGGCGCCACGCGCCTGTCTCGGTGGCAGCCGACCAGCCGGCACACGTACGGCTTCCGCCGCGCCACCATCCTGGCGGCGCTCACCAACGCCATCCTGCTGCTGGTAGCCGTCGGAGCCATCGTCTGGGAAGCGGTCCGGCGGCTGCTCCATCCTGTCCCCGCAGATGCCGCGGTGATCGTCTGGATCGCCGGAATGGGCATTGCCGTCAACGCCGTCACGGCGCTGCTGTTGGCGCGCGGGCGCACGGCCGACCTCAATGTCCGCTCCGCATTCCTCCACATGGTCGCTGACGCCGCGATCTCGGCCGGCGTGGTCGCGGCCGGTGTCCTCATCTGGCGGACCGGAGTCCAGGCGTTCGACCCGGCCGTGAGCCTCGCCGTCGGCATCACGATCTGCGTCGGCACCTGGAGCCTGCTGCGCGAGTCGCTGGACCTGGCCCTCGACGCCGTCCCCAACGGCATCGACGCCGAAGCAGTGGCGAGTTATCTGCGCCAACTGCCCGCGGTGGACGATGTCCATCACCTGCACATCTGGGGACTCAGCACGACGGACACGGCGCTGACAGCCCATCTGGTCGTCGCGCGTCCGGAGGCCGCCGATGATCTGCTCGGTCGCGTGAGCGAGGACCTTCTCCAGCGCTTCGGCATCGGCCACGCGACCATTCAACTCGAGTCGTCGGCTGCCGGGGCCTGTCTCACCAGGCGCTGCCTGCTGCAGGCGCGAACGCGCCCAGAGGGGGGCCGCTAGTGGCCCAAGGCGCGCTCGGTCCGGCAGATCCCCGTTGGGGCAGCTCCGCGCCGCTGGTCCCACGGGAAGCTCCCGAAGCCGGTCCGGGCAGGTCATCCGCGGGCGCGGTTCGAGCCGCCGCCCGCCAGGTGCGAGCAGGGCGGACACGCTCCGTCGCGGTCGTCGCCCAGGTAGGCCCGCAGACGCTCTCCGCAGCCCGATGTTCGGTCCCCCGAAACAGGAGCCACGCCACGTGCAGCCAGAGAATCGCTACTACGACATCGCCCCCCGCATAGTGCTGGCCGACAGCCAGGCGAGCATCGTCGTTCGCCCGCTCTTCGACCACTGCCGCTTCGCCGCCGGCCAGCCGTACACCATCCAGCACTTCCCGATGGACGGCGCAGCGCTGGCGAATACCATCACCGTCCGGCCCGACAAGGCCGGCCGGATCCGCTTCCGCAGCACGTTCCCGGGCGAGCAGGAGCACTGGATACGCGTCACGCCGCCCGCCGGCGCGAACGCGCCGCCGCTCGACTTCAGGCTCTTCTCCCTGCGCTCCGACATGTTCGCGCGGCGTCCCCTCAAGGCTGACTTCCACCTCCACTCCAACTGCTCGGACGGCAGGGAATCCCCGGCGTACGTGGCGGCGGCCTGCCGGCGGCTCGGCCTGGATTTCATGGCCGTGACCGACCACCACCAGTACGAGCCGTCGCTGGCCGCCATCGCGGCCTTTGCCGGCGTCGAACACGATCTCAGGATCTTCCCCGGCGAGGAAGTGCATCCTCCGGAAGTCCCGGTCCATCTGGTCAACTGCGGCGGAGCGTTCAGCGTCAACGCCCTGTTCAAGACCGCCAAGTACCGGCGCGAAGTCGAGCGCCTGGCAGCCGAGATTGCGGCCACCTGCGGTCCGGGCGTGAACCCGCACCATGCGGCTGCGTGCGTGTGGTCCTGCAGGAAGATCGACGAGGGTGGCGGGCTGCCGATCTACTGCCACCCACACTGGATCACCAACTGCGCGTACAATGTCTCCGCGAGCCTGAACGAGTGGCTGTTCCAGCGGCGCCCGTTCGCGGCGTTCGAGCTGATCGGCGGCTATCACCGCCACGAACTGGAGTCGAACCAGCTCCAGGTCGCCTGGTACGACGAGCAGCGAGCGGCCGGGCGCAGCACTCCCGTGGTGGGGGCCAGCGACTCCCACGGCTGCGAGCGGGGGGAGCTGTTCGGCTGGTACTACACGATCGCCTTCGCGCACTCGGCAGACGACGTGCTGGAGAGCGTGCGACAGGGTCTGGCGGTGGCCGTCGAAGCGGTCCCGGGCGACGGCGCGCGGCCGCACGGACCGTATCGGCTGGTCAAGTACGCCTTGTTCCTCCTCCGCGAGATTCTCCCCGCACACGACGAGTTGTGCGCCGAAGAAGGACGGCTCATGCTGGCCTATTTGGCCCAGGAGCCGGGGGCCGCCGAGAGCCTCGTCCGCCTGAACGGCCGGTGTGCCCGCCTGTACGAACGCCTGTGGCAGGCCACCAGCGCGTCAGCGGCCTGACCCATGTCGCCTACGGCTATCGTTCTGCTGCTGTCGGCAGCCGGCTTCCACGCGGGCTGGAATCTGCTGGGGAAGCAGCGCAACCCCAGTCCCAGCACCTTCCTGCTCGCGCACACTGCCGGGATGCTCCTGTTGGCCGTGCCGGTGCTGCCGCTGTACGGCCTCCTGTTGCGCCAGATTCCCGGCGATGTCTGGTGGCTGCTGGTAGTCACGGGCGCGTTCCAGGCCCTGTACTACGCCGCCCTCGCCAGCGCCTACGCGGCGGGCGACCTGTCGGTGGCGTACCCGCTCGCGCGCGCCACGCCGGCGCTGCTGATCACCGGTGCCAGCATCCTGCTGGGACGCGGCAAGCACATCGGCTGGGCGTGCATCGCCGGCGTCATCCTCATCGTCGCCGGCTGCTTCCTGCTGCCGATGCGGCGCTTCGGGGAACTGCGCCTCAGGAATTATTGGAACCGGTGCTGCCTGCTGGCAGCCTTGGCGGCGATCGGCACGGCCGGGTACACGCTCATCGACGACGCGGCGCTGCGCCGGCTGCGCGCACTGCCGGAGCGGGGTTTCGATGTGCTCAGCGCACCGCTGATCTATGTGCTGGCGGAGGCCGCCACCTCGTCGCTGTGTCTCGGGGCATACGTGCTGGGGCGGCAGGGCGACCGCGCGCAGCTCGTCCGCGCGGCAAGCGACCAGAAGACTTCGGCGCTGCTGATGGGCGCCAGCATCTTCCTGGCGTACGGATTGGTGTTGATCTCGTTCGCCTACGTGCGCGACGTCAGCTACGCGGCTGCCTTCCGGCAGGTCAGCATCCTGTTGGGGGTGGCGGTGGCCGCGGCGAGGATGGACGAACCCGTGTCACCGCCCCGCTGGACCGGGGCGGTGATGGCCTTCACCGGGCTCGTGCTGGTGGCGGTCGGGTAGACGGATCGGATCGCCCCGGCACACCACCGACCAGCGCCGCAGTCGCGGCCAGAGCCGGCCTGGCGCCGGGCCGCACAATCCGATCTCAGCGCGGGCGCAGCGACAGCTTCGCCAGGACCGCGGTGTTGACCACGTGCTCCGGCTGCCGCCCCTGCAGCACGTCGACGATGGATGCCGCTGCCCACGTGGCCATGCGTTCGCGCGTGCTGAGCGTCTTCGAGCCGGCATGGGGCATGCCGACCACGTTCTCCAGTTCCAGCAGCTGCCGCGACCGCCCCATGGCCGGCTCGTGCTCCTGGACATCCAGCCCCGCCCCGGCCAAGCGGCCGCTCTGCAGAGCGGCCCACAGCGCTTCCTCGTCGACCACCGCCCCGCGCGCCGTGTTGATCAGCAGGCTGCCCGGCTTCATCTGCGCCAAGAACGCAGCGTCCACCATGTGCCGGGTCTCCTCGGTCAACGGCACGTGCAGCGTCACGATGTCCGCGGCAGACAGCAGTTCGCCCAACGAGACCTGGCGAGCGCCCAGTCCCAGTATCCGCTCCGGCGGCACGTATGGATCGGTGGCCAGCACCCGCATCTTGAAGGCCACGGCCCGCTTGATCACCTCGCCGCCGATATTCCCAGCGCCGATCACCCCCAGGGTCATGGCCGCCAGATCCTCGCCCATGGGCACGTCGTACCCGCCCGCCTTCACGGTCCGATCGCCGACCGTGATGTGCCGCGTCAAGGCCAGGATCAGCCCCATGGTTTCCTCGGCCACCGCATCGGACAGCGCCCCGGCCGTGTTGGTGACGACGATGCCGCGCGCCGTGCAGGCGTCCAGGTCGATCGTGTCGAAGCCCACGCCGTTGCGCGCGATCACGCGCAGCGCGTGTGCATCCGCCAGCGTCTCAGCCGTGATCCGCTCCATGCCAGCCAGGAAGCCGTAGACCTCTGCCAGCGCGGCACGCACTTGCTCCACCGTGGCCATCGGATTGGGCTTGCCCACGACCTCGCAGCCGGCCTCCTCCAACAGCTGGCGGGCCGGCGCCCGTCCGCGGAACTCGAGAGGCACGCTCACCAGGATGCGCGGCTTGGCCATGTGTCGCCTCCTCTGTGATCACGATCCAAAGCGCGTGTGCTCGTACCGGGCGAACGGGGTAGCCACGCCCAGACGCGCAGCCAGCCCTGCCAGCGCCTGCTCGTGCTCGGGGCTCACTGGGATGCCGTTGGCCGTGTAGTCCTGAGCCCGGCGCCATTCCACGCCTCCGGCCAGCTCGGCTTCATCCTGTCCAGGGAAGGGACGCATCCGCCGCGCCGCCCCGACGAACTGGTCCATCTGTTCCTTGAACTGCTCGACGGGCATGAAGCAGGCCACGCTGAACATCGCGACGAAGGCGCCCTGATTGGACTCCCAGCGGCTGTTCGGGGGGCAGACGTTGGGCAAGTAGATGCCGGCCAGAACGCCACCCAGGGCGCGATTCACGGCCATGATGCCCAAATCCTTGAAGTACGAGAACGGCATGCGGGCGAACAGCGCCTCGTCCCACGGCAACAGCCCAGCGCCCATGTCCAGCACCAGCGGCGGCTGCACGCCGGCAGGAACGGCCACGCTGATGGGCGAGCCACCGTGGACCCTCATGATCGAGCCGTCGGCCGGCAGATCGTACCGGTGGGACGAGATGGCCACCCCGATGCAGTCATGCTCGAGAGCCAGCAGCGTGTACTTGCTGGCACCGCCGAAATGGAAGTGGTTGCGCGTGGTCACCGCGGCCGTGCCGTACTCGCGCGCCTGCTGGACAGCCCACTGCGCAGCTTCGTAGCAGGCGATGTGCCCCATGCCGCCGTCGCCATCGAGCACTCGCGTGGTGCGCGTCTCCGCCAACACGCGGACCTGCGGCCGCGGATTCACCCGGCCCTGTTCGATCATCTGGATGTACCCCGGGGTCTGCCGGGTCCCATGGCTGAAGACGCCGCGCAGATCCATGCGCACCTGGAGCCGAGCCATCAGCCCCGCATGGTCGCAGCTCATCCCCGCCCGTTGGTACAACTGCCCGACCAGCTCCTCCAAGGCCGCAGCCGGCACGCGCATGCCAGCACGCGGCGGCACGTTCCCGGCCATCCGCCCCTCTCCCATCGCAGGTGCCGGCGCTTGCCGGCTCGTCCGCTCTCGCGACCTGGCCGCCTAGCGGCGCCTCCCGCCCTTGCCGGGCAGCGTCCCGCGCGGTCCTCCCGGCGGCAGGCGAGGCGCAGAAACTAGCCGGGCCCTCCTGGCTGTCAAGCTGATCTGCGCCCGCACACCCGACCGAACCGCGGCGACCATCGGGCCAACGGACTGGCGGCCGCCGGCCACCCG
>Ga0067045_1028170_pt1 | contig 40750 bp, 38 predicted proteins | sample TerdegcTABiofilm_FD_59184 | JGI IMG/M metagenome (GOLD analysis project Ga0067045, IMG submission 59184) | Combined Assembly of (Gp0054472, Gp0054536) Wastewater bioreactor microbial communities from Singapore -Terephthalate degrading... | reverse complement strand
GATGGCTGTGGCGGCAAGTGCACAGCATGTGCAAATGCCAACGAGACCTGCAACCAGACCACATGGAAGTGCGAAAGTGGTTGTACACCGAACTGCACCGGCAAGTTCTGCGGTGATGACAACGGCTGCGGCGGTAAGTGCACGGCATGTGCAAATGCCAACGAGACCTGCAACCAGACCACATGGAAGTGCGAAAGTGGTTGTACACCGAACTGCACCGGCAAGTTCTGCGGTGATGACAATGGCTGCGGCGGTAAGTGCACTGCATGTGCAAATGCCAACGAGACCTGCAACCAGACCACATGGAAGTGTGAGAGCACTGGACAGTGTGTAAGCAGCGAAGGTGCTGCATGTAACATCGACAACAAACCCTGCTGTGAAGGGCTTGCCTGCGTAACACTTGCTCAGGACCAGAAGGATTCGAAGTGCTACAAGGATTGTACAAATGACCAGACAGTATGTTCCTCCACCCAGCAGTGTATAGGCTGGATGCAGGGTCAGGGTGCATGCTTTGAGGTAACCACCATTGCCAACGGTACATTCTCAAACTGCAAATCCTACAAGGATGGTGAAGAGCCCGGTCAGACAGATCAGCCCGGAACAGCCAGCATCAAGTTCACACTTGGCGGCATTTCGTACAACTTCACTATGTGCGTTGGTGACTTCGAGATTGTGGATACAGACGGTACATTCTGGATTGTCCAGATCTATGACACATCGAAACTCCAGACCAAGAAGATAGTATATCTGTATAACATAATCATTGACCCGTCGGCACATGTCGTTGGTTCACAGCAGATTGGCGAAAAGGTTCAGCCGGTAGTCTATGAGATTGTTGTTGATTCATCATACAACACAGTCAAGGCTATGCTCCACGCACTTGGTATTGAAGGAACAATCAACTTCACAGCCGTTGGTACCGGTGGTAAGGCCCCGACAACTGGTACCCTTTCGAATGTTATGATGATGGGTTATGACTGGGTAATCTGCGACAACAACGCCGGTAATCCCTGTCAGTAATATTTAGGATCTGATATCCGATATTAAGGCGGCTTTTAAGCCGCCTTTTTTATTTTAAATAAGGTGTTTTACTTAATCCGCCTGACAGGTTTTTTTCCAAATATTTGACAAATGTGACCTTTATCACTATTATAGTTTTAGTTGGGGAGGTTATTTTGGACATAGATGATATGTATAAAGAGAGAAGGCAGTTTGTAAGATTTCCTGTCAGGAGCAGATGCTGGTGTGAGAGCAAGTCTGTGACCATGTATGTAGAGATTCTGAATATCGGTCAGGGTGGTGCATTTATCAAGACCTATTCCCCCCTCTCTGTAGGTGAAGTGGTTAAAGTGAGATGGAAATCTATGGTCTCGGGTCAGGAATTTATTATCCCCTCAGAGGTGATATGGAGGAGGGAATATTCGAGTAATCCCAATCTCCCTCCGGGAATGGGACTTAAGTTCTCAAAGGTATTTGAGGAACTTGAAAAAGAGATCGTCATCTCACAGTAGCGAATTCACATCCTGATTATTTTTCAGTGAGCAAAATATCAGTGTTTTTATGAAGGATAAGTAAAAAAAATTTCAGAGTGTTATCTGAATTTCGCCGGATAAAACGACAATTTTGGGGGCAAGCAGAAAGCCTTTAGACCTTATGTTTGAATATATATTTTTTTTGTGATATAAGTTTTACAAATTCGGAGGTTTTGAAATGCTTCATTTTGAACAGACCTTTATGGATTTTCTGATTGAGCATCAGGAGAGACACAAAAGGACCTATCACTTCCTGATTCTGATGAATGCAATTCTCAATTCTGCCAAGAGGATTCAGTATTATTATCTTACCGGTGCATTGAGAGGTAATCTTGGACTTGCCGGCTCTGTGAATGTGCAGGGTGAGGATGTTATGAGAATGGATGAGATTGCAAATGAAGTGGTGCTTCATTATCTGAAAAAGTGCGGAAGGGTAATAAGTGTTGTATCCGAGGAGAATGATGATATTGTAATGCTGAATCCGGATGGGAGATATTTTGTATATTTCGACCCTATGGATGGCTCTTCGAATGTCCCTCATAATCTTCCCATAGGTTTTCTGTTTGGTATCGCAAAGAGAAATCTCGAGGGAGAAGAGGATATGCATCTGAGGAAGGGGAGGGATTATATCTGCGCAGGGATGTTTGTAATCCCTACGGGTACCTTTACAATTGCTCTGAAAAACAGCGGTTGTTTCAGATTTCATATCGATGAGGTGATGAATTACGTAAAACCTACAAAAATGACCCTTCCGGACAGCCCCAAAACATGGGAACTCTCCTTCAACCCGTCTAACTGGCATACATATTCGGAGAAAGTCAGAAACTGGATCGAGCAGAATGAGGCAAAATACGCTTTCAGATATCTTGGTGCACTTGCCGGTGATTTTCACAGGATTCTGACAAACGGGGGACTCTTTATGTATCCGGCAATTCTCAACCACCCTGACCCGAAGAAGAACAGACCCGAGGGCAAATTAAGACTTATGTATGAGGCAAATGTAGTGGCATTTATGTGTGAAGAGGCCGGTGGCGGTGCAATCAACGAGAGGGGAGAGAATATTCTCGATATTCTTCCGTCAAAACACCATCAGAGGACTACTCTATATGTAGGGTCAAAGAAGCTTGTTGAAGAAATGAGAGAGGTTTTCAGGTCCTAATAACCGGGCTTTTTGAGGGCTTTGTAAAGGATTTTCTTCCCGTGTTCCACTCCGGGCTGGTCAAAGGCATTTATCTGATAGAGACCGCCCGCATATGCGGTCGCAAATTCAAAGAACATCATCAGTGCACCTATATCTTCTTCGTCAACTCTGTCCAGTTCGATTCTGAATACAGGTCTTTGGGCATTTGTCAGTGATTCGGCTGTTGCATTCTCTTCTATCTTGAGAATCTCGTTTAATGAATGATTTCCTATGTAGGCAACGTCGGGAAATTCTTCGAGTGTTCTGGGCACCATTACTGTATTTCTGAATTCTTTAACTCCTATTATGAGAACTACCTTGTCGTGTGGTCCCTCCATATAGAGCTGCAGCTGTGAATGCTGGTCAATGACTCCTAATGCTCTTACAGGAGTCATTCCGGTATTTACTCTCTCGCCTTTATTGTTTTTCTCCTTGCCGAGAGATTCTGCCCACAGCTGCTGAAACCATTCGGCGGTATCGAGCAGGGCGTCTCTGTAGGGCATTACAACCAGAATATTCCTTTTGTAGAATTCCTGAGCAAGATACATAAGCTGTGCAAATCTGAGTGCGGGGTTATTCTCTGTGCCTGAACTTAGTATCTCCCTGCTCATCTTTTCTGCTCCCTTTAGGAGTTTTTCGGCGTCGACCCCGCAGCAGGCGGCCGGAAAAATACCGACGGGGGAGAATACGGAGAATCTGCCGCCTATGTTCTCGGGAATCGGCAGTGAGCAGAGCCTGTCGTGTTTTACAATATCCCGCAGTCTGCCGTTCTGCGGGTCGGTAATGGCAATTGTCCTCTCCCTGTAACCGTTTTCACCGAATTTTTTTGTGAGCAGGTCCCTTATTATCATAAACTGTGACATCGTCTCTACTGTGGAACCGGATTTGGTAATTATCAGAAAGGCTGTTTCACTTTCATTAATTACATCGAATGTGGACCTGAATGTATCAGGGTCGACATTTTCCAGAAAATACAGATTCATACCTTTACCACGTTTCTCCTGCGGGAGCATATTATGAAACGGGTGTCTGAGGGCTCTGAAAAGGGCACGTGGACCAAGGGCTGAACCCCCAATCCCCGCAATTACGAGGTTTTTGAATCTGGATGAAATCTCGCCTGCAAGTTTGACTGATGCATCTGCTAAATTTCTGTTGCTTACAATCTCGGCATAACCCCTCTTTCCGCTTCTGATGTCACTCAGGACCTCTTCTGCCGCATTTTCTGTAAGACCAGATATCTTTGCTAAATCCTCTTTTCTGAATGCATTCTCCTTGAGCCTCTCATCAAAAAGTGAATCGAATAAAAATGTAAGTGCCATATATCCTCCGGTTATTTCTTTAATATTTTTTCCGAATAAATGTCACATCTCCTGTCCTCAAAGATATTGTTGAGGGGTGTTATATTCTTATCCCTTGCCATAGAGGGTTCTATTTCTGCTTCGAATATCCCTTCTGTATCCGTCCCGGCTCTCAGAAGCACATCTCCGTCCGGAGCAACTATTTCGCTTTTGCCGATGAATCTGAGAATTCTGTCCCCCATACTCTCTTTGCCGATTCTGTTTGAGAGGATAAAGAATACCCTGTTTTCGAGCGCCCTAGTTATGAGTGCATCGGGGCAGTACGGGAGGACGAGATTTGCGGAATGGCAGATTATATCTGCACCCATAAGTGCATATGACCGTGCAATCTCGGGAAAGAGCCAGTCAAAACAGATCATAAGGCCTGCATTGAATCCGTCTATGTTATATAATCTCAGAGGCAGATTTCCGGGGCTGAATATCTTCTTTTCATCCCTGAACAGATGAACCTTTCTGTAAATACCTGATAGCCCTTCCGGTCCTACCAGAAAGGAACTGTTATAGATTTTGTCTCTCTCCTTTTCCGCAAATCCGCCTGTGATATAGCAGTTTTTCTCTTTTGCAATCCTTAGAAAACTTTGTATTGTGAATCCGTTTTTATCCTCTGCAAATGCAAGAATCTCTTCAGGTGAATCGAACATATATCCGGTATTAAAGAGTTCCGGCAGGACGATCAGCCTTGCGTCCGATCTTTTAATCAGGTCGAGTGCATGCTCAACGTTATATGAGACATCGGCAAATTTTATGTTCATCTGTACTGTTGCAACTTTCACAACCTCTGGTTTATATTACTTTTTATACGGTATGTCAACGGGTCAGAGTTTTTATAAAGATGCAAAAAGTGAGATTATGAGATTTTTAAGATGAATCAGGCTGGAGACAGACCTGACAAATCCTTCTTTTATGAATATAAGGATGTGACTATATGAAATGGTTTCTGCAAGTATAAGGCCGTATATGAATATGAGGAAAAAACTGATGAATATTAATGAAAAAATTATTCCTTCGTTTCTGATATCGGGCTGGGATGAGAATATCTCCGTTACAGAAGAGAGCAGGTGATTTGTGAGGAAAAAACCTGATGCAATATAGAAATATTTTGCAAAAACAGGATTTAAGAGAGGGATAATGGTTGATATGAATACAGAAAAGAGGGGGAAGAAGTAGGGAGAAAGTCCGATGAAGGGGTTTGGCGTAGCTGTGTATTCAACAAATCCTTCACCTTCGGACGTGACATTGAGTTCTTTTATCCTGCCGAAAAAGAGCTTTGCAAAGATCAGATGCGTCATTTCATGTTCGAAAGTCCGTATGAATTTTCTGCGGGAGAGAAGAGGGAAGAGCAGAATTCCCGCAATCGCCCCTGACAGAAACTGCCAGTATTCGGTGAACGAATATATTAATTTGACAGATGTTTCAAACAGGGCAACAGAATACCCGATAATGAGCGGTATCAGCAGAAGCATTACTGCCAGTTTGATAATTATTCTCAACGGCTTTCTCTCTTTTCAACGGTTTTTGAGTAAATCCAGTCTATCTGTCTGAGTATCCCTCTCAGAATACGTATATCCTTTGATGTCAGATAGACGTTTGCAGAGAGTCTTCTCAGGATGGGTATCAGATGACCGGGTGCCGAGTCTTTCAGAAATCCTATATCGCCTAAGGTCTTTCTTGAATGTTCGAGCAGATTTTCTATCTCTGATACCGATGCAAGGGGCTCATTGTTTATGAATCTCTGGTTCTGGTCTGGCATAAATGCCTTTCTGAGTTCATAACATATAAGGCAGACCGAGTGTGAAAGATTCATCGATGGATAAAGTTCCGAAGTAGGTATCGAGACCACCTTGTGGCACAGGTCCAGCTCTTCGTTGGAGAGTCCCCTGAATTCTGTTCCGAAGATAATACCGTATTTCATCTCCGGATTTGATACCATAAAGTCAGAAATTTCCCATGGGGCAAGCGGTTGCATCTGATGACGGCTTGTGGTTCCAATAATGAGATTCAGGTCTGATGCTGCATCTTTTATCGTGCTGAATATCTCTCTTTTGTCCAGAATATCCTTTGCATCCACGGCATTCTCATAGGCCTCCCTCATATTTCCTGCAGGAGGAGATACTATTCTCATATTTGTAAATCCGAAATTCTTCATAGCCCTTGCCGTCTGCCCGATATTTCTGATCTTTTCCGGTCTTACGAGGATAATGTAGGTATTGGTGAACAGGTCCATCAGTATTATGGCTTCGTAAAAATGTATCTGTTGTTATATGCCTCGATATCATCATAGACGGTTTTGAACTGAATAGCCTTGAACATCAGAAGAATTGCCGGAATGACACCTATTGAGATAATTGAATAATCCGTGACCTTGGTACTGGTATATGCCCATACCGATATACCCGTCAGTGATGCGTCAATAAAGGTAAATGTCACTCCCTTTGAATAATTCTTTGCATAGTAATTGCCCGCTCCGAAGCCCGGTAATACAGACAAAGTCAGTCCCAGAGGCATACTGAGTTCCTGTTCGTGCCTGATGCTGCTATCTGCGGAATACAGATTGAGTGGTACTGAGAGAATTGTAAAAATAAAGAATATCGGAATCAGATAGTTCCTCATTTTGATTAGTTGGCTGTTTGAATTACCTTGTCAGGCATTAATGATACTTTCAACACGGTTTCTGCCGTTGTTTTTGGCTTTATAGAGATATTCATCTGCCTCTCTGAACATCTCCTCGGGGGTCTTGAAGTTGCCGCCCTTAAGCGTGCTGATTCCTATGCTGATTGTTATCGGAATTACCTTGTCCTGGAATTTGAATTCGTGTTTTTCTATTGCCCTTCTGATTCGCATTGCACAAACAAAGGCCTTCTCCTCATCAGTATCGCGAAGTAACAGGACAAATTCCTCTCCTCCGTATCTTGCAAAGATATCCTCATTTCTTATGAGCTGTGAAACCACATCTGCAAGCTGTCTCAGTACGTAGTCACCTGCCTGATGACCGTAAGTGTCGTTGACCTTCTTGAAGTGGTCAATATCCATTATTGCAAGGGAGTATATCTTGGAGTGCCTGAGGGCATAACTGAATTCTTCTATGAATCTTTCGGCAAAGGTCTTCCGGTTGAATATCTTTGTAAGATGGTCTCTTGTGGCACTGTCATACTGCTGCTTCTGAAACTGCTCCTCCTGGTCATCCTGATAGCTGAATTTCAGTATGGTCGTTGAACCTATCTGTATCTTGTCGCCGTCCTTCAGTATGTGTTCGGATATCTTGGTGCCGTTGAAGAAAGTGCCGTTAGTGCTTCCGAGGTCTATAATCATTATCTGACCGTCCGCGAGTTTTGTAATCTTTGCGTGCTTCCTTGAAACCCCTTCGTCCTCAATCTGAATATTGGCGTCATCCGAACGGCCTATAAGCATCTCATTCTGTTCGACCTTGAACATCTTGCCGGCAATTTTACCCGAAATGCATATAAAATAGGCATGCCGGTTTTTGGGGTCCGACTTTATCTCCTTGAGGTCTATGACTCGGGTCTTTTCTTCTTTCTCTCCGTTACTCATAGTTCAAATATAGAAGAAAAAGTTAAAAATATCAAACATATAATCAAGACAAAATGATAATAATCACCAAATTAGTCAACTTGCAATTAAAAAAATCAGCCTTTATTCTCGGTTTCATCATGAAAATTCTTTCCTTCTTCTCCCTTTAATGCCGCAATTTTGTCGAGGGCGGCGGCAAGTTCTCCCCTTATTGTCATATACGCCTTGTCGAGATTCTCGTTTTTGGTTCTGAGGGAGAGGACTTCACGGCTCTTCTCTTCGGCAATTGTCTTAATCTTTAATAGCTGGTCTTCCAGTATTTTTATTCTGTTCTGATACAGTTGTATGTTGTTTTTATATTCTTCGAGTTTATGTTCGTTTTCGTAGATTGTAACCTTTTTCTCGAGTTCCTTAATTTTGTTGTTGAGTTCTCTGATTATTTTCTGCTGATTCTCCTGATTATCTCTGGCGGCAGCAGATTCAACTCCCGTCTTATCGGTGGGTTTTGTTTCCTTTGATTTTATGTCCTCCAGCTCTATATTGAGTCTTCTGATGGTCTCCTCGGATTCAGCGAGCTTCTTTTCGGATATTTCACATTTTTCCGAGAGTTCCTTATTCTTCGTCTGGACATCGAACAATTCGGCCTTTGTCTGTTTGTATTTGTTCTTGATTTCCAGACTTTCCTCCCTTAATTCCTTGAGTTCCTTCTGGGTCTTGTCTATCTCTTTTGCAAGTGTATCATTCTGGTTTTTTATATCCTGCTTTTCCTGTTCAAAGCGGTTTATCTGATTCGTACGGCTCATAAACAGATAAAGAATGAAACCGTTTGATATCAGAAGTACTGCAATAATCAGAATAAAAATGATGTTTGACTCCATATTATAGCCCTCTACTTTATTTCGGATGTAAATCTGGCTATCTTTTCAATACCTTCCCTGATATCCTTTTCTGATGTGGCAAATGAGAGCCTCATAAAGTTGTCTGTACCGAATGCCAGTCCCGGAATTGTGGCAACGTAGTAATTTTCGAGGAGTTTCAGGGAAAAGTCTTCGGAACTCTTAATGATGTTATCCCTGAATTTTTTGCCTATAAAAGATGAAATATCAGTAAACATATAGAATGCACCGTCCGGTTTTATAGGTATCAATCCGTTGATTGAAGAGAGACCTTCGAACATAATATTGAGACGTTTACTGAATTCATTCTTCATTTTATCGATTTCGTCAACAGGGTGGGAGAGGGCATAAAGCGCTGCATACTGTGATATCGTGGAAGCGTTTGAGGTGGTATGGTCCTGAATTCTTTCCATTGCTGAGATAATATCAGGATTTGCAGCTGCATATCCTATTCTGAAGCCTGTCATAGAGAACGATTTGGACAATCCGTTGATTATAATAGTCCTGTATCTGAGGTCAGGGGCAACATTGAGAATGGATGTAAAACGTTCACCGGTATAAATAAGCTTTTCGTAAATATCGTCTGAGAGAATCCATACCTGCGGATTATCCCTGAGGACAACGGCAATTTCTGCAAGTTCCTCTCTGGAGTAGACAGCACCGGTGGGATTCGACGGACTGTTGATGATCAGTGCCTTTACGCTGGAATCAATGGAATCCCTCAGCGTACGCGCGGAAAATTTGTATTTATTGTTTTTGTCCCCGCCGATCAGTCTATACTTTGCACCGGCAAAGTTTACTATTTCGGGATATGATACCCAGTAGGGGAGAGGTATCAGAATAGTTTCGTGTTCGTTTAAGAGGGAGAGCAGGGCGTTGAAAATACACTGTTTTGCACCGTTTGAAACGATAATTTCATTATTTGAATATTTCAGGCCGTTTTCCTGTTCAAGTTTTCTTGAGATTGCCTCTTTGAGCTCGGGGATCCCGGAGGTGGCTGTATACTTGGTCTTCCCTTCATTGAGTGCATTGATGGCTGCCTCTTTTATCTTCTGAGGGGTATCAAAATCCGGTTCACCTGCCGCAAACGAGATAACGGGTTTCCCTTCGGACCTCATCTTTTTCGCCAGCGCGGTAATTTTCAGTGTGGGAGAGGGGTGAATCATATTTACACGCTTTGAAAGCATATAGAGCTCCTTTCAGTAATAGGGCTTCATACCAAAATTTTTATTTTTTTACAATAAAATTTGGAGTATTAGCCCTTCCCCTGTTAAGACTCATTATCTTAATTTATATCCTTACAACACCTGAATCCTGTCGAGTAATCGTGATAGGTAAACTCGTGGGCAGTTGTGGTATAATTACAACCGTTGCCGTTGATTTTGGCATCACCGTAGAAACCTCCCTTGAACGTGCCGTTGGGGTCGGATATCCATTCGTGAAGGTTGCCGTGCATATCATAGACTCCGTAATAACTGACACAGAGACCGAACTCCCCGCCCCTTGAAATTGTATCCGGCATCTGATTTATTCCTGGGTCGTTGAACTGCTGATAGCTGAGTTTGGACGGGTCACAGGGATTGAGTTTGAAATAATCGCAGAGCGGATGGTGTCCCGATATATATGTATCATTACAGAAGTCTTTTTCGTACTGGTTGCCATAGGGATATGTCCAGTTGTAGGGACCTTTGCAGGCCGTCAGCCATTCGGAAAGGGTACAGAGCCTTTTTCCGGAATTTTTGCATGCAGTCTCGGCCTCTTTTCCGGATATATATGCCTGAGGATAGCTGTTGTTGGCAGGGACTGCCCTTACAGTGGAGTTCCCGACTGTGATGTATGGGGACCTCGGGACCCACTCACCGTTTAGAAACTCTTCAAGTCTTGCTTCAAACATATCAATGCAGAATTTCCCTTCTATATTTGCCATATTCTCCGGACAGATATTAAAAAATGTATCTGTAATAACCTCGGTATCACTTCCGGCCTCATTGTCAACCTGAAATATGTCCTTGTATTCCTCATCCGGTGTGATATCCTTATAATCGGGTTCTGTATCAAGGGGGGAATAATCATCAGACTCTTCTGAAGTGTCGCCGATGATATATGTATCATTATTTGCCTGTATGTCTTCGGGCTCTGTTGTGTCTGATGTTGTTTTTAAGTCTGTATCAAAAACGTCCTTATCGTTATATCCGTCCTGATATAGATCGGTCATTTCAGTAAAAATCTCGGGGATTAATTCATCTTTTGTTGTTATTGCCGTCTGGTTTTCGCTGCAGGAAGGTGTTAATAGAAAAGGAAGTGAGATTACAGCTGATACTAAAATCAGGCGGTATGTCTTTTCAGAAAAAATCTTATTAAAGTACATAGTCGCTACCAGATATTCTTTATGCGATTTGACATCTGTGATATCAGATCGCTTTATGAACCTTAACATATATCCATATTATCTGTCGGGCAACAAATAACAGCATAAAAACGGGAGAGCTTAAGGTAATGGTTGGTATTGTGAAAAACCGGAAGAATCCGGAGAATTGATACCTGGCACTTTTATACAGGCTGTTATATATTTGTCAATGATATCAAAGGGTTATAAATATGCCCGGCACCGGAAAGGGGGATTTTTTTGCCCTTGTTTAACACAAAAAAGCCCGCAAAATGCGGGCTTATAGATTGATAAATTTAGCTAAGAATTAGGGGCAGGCCAGTTTGATGGCTGCATCATATGTGTCGCACTTGAAATCCTTAAGTGCAGCTTCAGCTGCGGTCTTGGTATCACCTTCGCACTTTGCCTCAGTGGTGGTACCGCTGTCTGAACAGCCTTCTGCCTTGGGGTCATTTATACATTTGCAGGCTGCACAGTCTGTCTTGCCTTTGCATGCTGTCTTCATACAATCCATAATCTTGTCTGCAAGTTCCTCACAGGGGCTCTTGTCATCACCGCACTGTGCCAGAAATGCTGCAGCAATAACTAATGCTGCAAAGACTGATAAAATAGCTACCTTCTTCATTTTGCCTCCTTGGCTAAAGGTTAAAAGTTCATTTAACTGATTGTTATTTATTGCATAACTTCTCTTTTTAGTCAAACATAAATTAATTATTTGTAATTTTTATCACATAGACAATTCCGGTATTTATTTTGCTGAGTCTCTTTTATATTTTACGAGAGTAATTGCCGAATCGATACAGATTAGCAGGCATAAAACCAGAATTGTTATTGCAATCGTGCCGACTACCGAAAACCTGTATTTAAGAATCAGTTCGGTCAGTGACCAGAGGCTCATAAGAACCATAAATACGCATGGAATAAAAGTATACCAGATCGTCCTGCCGTTTTTTAAAAGATAAACAGTTAGGACAAGCAGGACTAAACCCGCAAGGAGCTGATTCGTCGTGCCGAATAATGGCCATATCACCTTCCATGCAGGGAGAATTTTGTGGCTTATCGGGTCTTCCATTTTAGAGAAGAGCCCGATTGCCGGAAGAATGAGTGTTATTATTGTTGCTACCCACCTCTGGGAAGGTTTATTGTATCCGGTAAATTCCTGAAAGATATACCTTCCGAGTCTCGTTGCTGTATCGAGTGTTGTCAGGATAAACGAAGACAGTGCCAGCAGACCGAAGGTCCTTCCTATATTCTGAGGTAGTCCTGTCACTGCCAGAAATTTTGCAATTCCCTCGGCATAAATTGTAAGCGGTGCTTTCTGGGATAATTCCTTTGAGGGTAAGAGTATCATTACAGTTGAAAGCGCAATAACAGCCACGATTCCTTCTACAAGCATTCCTCCGTAACCGATTTTTAATGCATCGCTTTCCCTGTCAATCTGTTTTGAGGTAGTTCCTGAACCCACGAGTGCGTGAAATCCCGATACTGCACCACAGGCGATTGTGACGAATACAAGGGGGAAGAGCGGGCCCAGATAATCCGAACGGTATGATGTAAAGATAGGATAACTTACTTCAAAATTGCCGAGAATAATCCCGATTATGCCTGCTGCAACAGAAGAATAAAGGAGATAGGAACTCAGGTAATCTCTCGGCTGCAGCAGAATCCAGACAGGCAGAGTGGAGGCGAGAAATACGTAAACGAGAAGTATAACGTTGAAGAATCTTGCCTGTGAACCCAAGAATTCAGGGACATTTTTCAACGGGAATTCAATACCGATGAAGATTCCGAGAAATATGAGAGGAACGAATATCATAGTGCCATAGAGGGTTTTTAGTCTGAATTTGTATATTGATACACCGAATACTACCGCAACTAATATATAAAAAAAGGATGCCGTTGCCGTCGCTCCGTCTTCGACAAAGGAACCGGATGTAAGGTCGGCAAAGACGATGAGAATATAGACGAGGGCAAGCCATATAAAGAGCAGAAATAATTTATATGAGAGTTTCGAAATGTATTTGTTTGCAATCTCCGATATCGAACGCCCCTGATGCCGTATTGATGCTATTATCGCACCCATATCATGAGCACCGCCGATGAATATGGAGCCCAGAATTATCCAGAGAAGTGCCGGCAGCCAGCCGAATGCTACTCCTACAATGACCGGACCTACAATCGGACCCGCCCCTGCTATAGATGAAAAATGATGTCCGAAAAGGATAAGCGGATTCGTCGGCACAAAGTCCACATTATCGTTCATTGTATGGGCAGGTGTTCTGTTGTCGTCATTTATACCAAAGAGTCCGGACAGAACCCTTTTTCCGTAATAAGTGTAGGCTATATAGAAAATCAGAAGTATGAAAAGAAAGATAGCAAGTAACATTTTATGTACTCCTACAAAAATTCTTTTCTGAGAAAGTCAATTATTTCATCTTCTTCGGTAAGGCAGATTCCCTTCATCCCTGATTGGATTGCTCTTTCTATATTTGGTCTCTGGTCGTCAATAAATATTATCTCTGAAGGTTTAAGGGATACCTTTTCTGCCACGTATCCGAATGTGTTTACGTCTCTTTTCCCCATTTTTATGTGATACGAGTTAAAGACAAAATCAAAATATCTGTAGAAGTCTTCCCTTTCGTTGAGTTTGTCCAGCCAGTCGGTCTGGTCTGAAAGGATTGCTGTGATTATCCCTTTCTTCCTTATTGTCTCGACACATTCAAGAATTTTTCTTCTTATCCTGAAAGAGGTGAGCATCAGTTTCTCAAACTCTGAATCTTCAATTTTGATATTAAAAAATGCCTTGATTGCACCGAAATATTCCTTCTGGCTGCAATCTCCTGTTATGTAACCGGTATCATAGATAAGGTCTGCACATTTTCTGAAGAATATTTCCCTGTCGATGTTGAATCTCTGTGCGATAAGAAAGAGCCCGTCCCTGTATCCCTCGTCCGCTATTACTCCCCCGAAATCAAGAAAGAGTCCCTTTGTCATACTATCACCTGTGGTCTATGAAATAATACATACCTCTGCCGGGCTTGAATATCCATCTGGCAAAGAGTTCGTCCATATATGATTTTGCGCCTCTGACGGCTTCGTAGATATCCATACTGGAGGCCAGATTTGCACAGATGGCCGCCGAGAAGTGACATCCTGTCCCGTGGACTTCCTTGGGTATCTTCTTGGAGGAGATTTTTGTAAATTCTTCACCATCATAGAGTATGTCAATTGCCTCATCCTTTAGGTGACCTCCCTTGATAACTACATATTGTGCTCCCATATTGTGTATTCTGCGTGCTGCCTCCATCATCGACTCTGTATCCTTGACGATTGTCTCGCACAGGACGGTTGCCTCTCTCAGGTTTGGTGTTACAACTGTTGATATTGGTATCATCTCCTTTATCAGTGTTCTCACGGAGATCGGGTCCATAATCGATGCACCGGTTGAGGATACGATTATCGGGTCGAGTACTACCGGACCCGAAAATCCGATATCCTTCAGGAATCTTGTGACTGCAACGATATTCGACCTCGACGAAATCATTCCGATCTTGATTGCATCTATATGAAAGTCAGAAAACAGGAGCTCGAGTTGTCTGATAAGCATCGAACTGCTGATCGGGCTTACGACAGTTAAATCCGTTGAATTCTGGGCAGTAATGGCTGTGGCAACTCCGAAGCCATAGACTCCCATAGATGAGAAGACTTTTATGTCTGCAAGTATTCCTGCGCCTGCAGACGGGTCATAACCGGCAATCGAAAGGGCAATTTTCATTTTCTCCTCGCTTTTTTTATAAAATATTCAAATAGCATAAGATGACTTTTGTACTTAATCAGCGCCTCGGGATGGTATTGCACACCCATTACAAAGGTGTCTGAATCCAGTTCAACTGCCTCCGCAATTCCGTCTTCTGCTACTGCCGAAACATTGAGGCAGGAAGGGATATTGTAAACTGCCTGATGGTGTGTCGAGTTGACCATTAAAGTGTCAGACCTTACTGCCCTGAAAAGATGTGACCTCCTTGCAATTCTGATGCTATGAGCCATTCTGAAGTATCCGTTCCTGTGAATAGTTGAGCCGGTATATTTGGGAATATCTTCTATGAGGTTGCCGCCGAAGAGTACATTTAGAAGTTGCATACCCCCGCAGATTCCCAAAACGGGTATTCTGTTGTCTATAGCATCTGATGTGAGCCTGAATTCAAACTCCTGCCTGCTTATGAAATTCTTCTTTGGCACTCTCTTTGCTTTGCCGGTAAAATACGGATGAATATCGTCCCTCGAGCCCGAGATTATAATTCCGTCGAGTTTGTCAAGGAGGGCCTGTGTCTCGATATTCTTTCCAAAGGGTATAATTACAGGAACCCCGCCGGCCGAGATGACGGCACTGATATATGAAGATTTTATTCTGTAAGTAAGTAAAGACGGATATTCTTCGCTGTAACCATCCGAATAATCTGATGTAATTCCGATAACTGGTCTTTTCATAAAATTATGGCTTTTTACAACACCTGAATCCTATTGTTCTGCTCGTAAAATCTGCCTTGACCGGTGGCGCATCATAGGCACATTTGGTAAACAACTCTGTCCCGTTCAGATATGAACCGCCTCTCAGACCCTTTTTGCCGTCCGGATAATCTGTCGCATTCCACTCTTCGATATTCCCGCTCATATCGAAGACACCATATGCCGATTTGCACTTTGTGTATGTACCGGCCGGGAAGACATTTCCCGGGTTCGGGTCGTCCGAGCCGTTGCATATCGCCGGGTCGTAGGTATTCCCGTACGGATATACATATCCTCCTTCGCCCTGACAGGCTCTTCTCCATTCCTCCGCGGTGCAGAGTCTTTTGCCGGCCGCTTTGCAGGCCTTATCGGCTGTATTCCAGTCTACGTCTGTCCAAGGCAAGACCCCTGCCCTTGATGTAGCATAACTGTTATTTACTCCCGCCGATTTGTCTGTTGCATCCGGCCTCGATGCCTCGAACCTGTCGATGCAGAGACACAGCCCGACTGCCGCCATATCGGACGGACACTCAGCCGTCCCCTCGTCGGTCAGACCGTTGCAGTCGTCATCCTTTTCGTTACAGATTTCCTTTGAGGGTTGCGGAGGATTATATCTCTTCCAGACCCCGTTTTCACAATATTCGTATCCTATACCGCAGGGTGAATTGCAGAGACTGGCATCACTCCCCTGACACTCCCTGTAGAGATTGTCATCTGTCACCCCATTACAGTCGTCGTCGACGTTATTGCATTCCTCGAAGACAGGACCGACAGAACCCTTGCAGGTAGTATCCCAGACACCGCCAATACATTCGTAGTAACCTTCCCTGCATCTGCCCAGATTGAAGCCGCAGGGCATTTTACTTCCGTTTGTGCAGGAACAGGTCTCGTCGATAAATCCGTTACAGTTGTTGTCCTTTCCGTCACAGGCTTCAACTCCGTTATTGGAGACTGTGCACTGATATTCACAGCCGTCCTTGATATTCCCGTTCAGGTCGATAAAGCCGGGTTTGCATCCCAGAAACTTGCACTCCGAATTTACGCACTCAGAATTTGCGTTCTGAAATGCGCAGACCTTATGGCACATCCCGCAGTTGTTGATATCCTTCGAGGTATCGGTCTCGCACCCGTTTGAAATCTTCTGGTCACAGTTGGCAAACGGTTTGTTGCATTTTACCAGTGAACAGGTGGAAAACTGGCAATCGGATATTGCATTTGTAAACTGGCATTTGTTGCCGCAGTAACCACAGTTTTCGGGGTCAGAGCCGGAGTATGTCTCGCACCCGTCTTCATATTTGTTGTTGCAGTCAGCCCGTCCGGGGATACATATTTCGACGACGCAGTTGCCTGCAACACACAGGACAGAGGTAGGATTGCCGTTCGGGTTATCGGCATTTATGTGCTCTTTACATACAAAACCGACAGAACCGCAGTTTTCCGGGTCTTCATTCAGATTTATAATATCTTCGGAACCGGTGTCAGCTTCTGCGTCCTGAATGTCTGTGATATCCTGCGTTTCACTATCTTCTGAACGGATATCGATATACTCTTCATCTTCGCCTGTATCCCTGAGAGTATCGGTCGTTCTGGTATCTTTTGTCTGATTTGTGTCGTATTCCTCCACTGTTATTGCTTCCGTGCAGCAGACTATGGTCAGCAGTAGAACAAGAGATACGAATATTCTATAGGCCGAGTTCATCTGATATCCCTTTCATTGAGTTAAGAGCGATTGTAATGAATTCCTCGAGAGAGAGTCCGATATCTTCACACCTCTTGATATCCTCTCTCCTTGCGCCCGCGGCGAATCTCTTCTCCCCAAAACGGTTTATTACGAAGTTTGTATCGATTGACGAAAGTTTTTTTGAAGGATGAATCAGTGCGGCAGATATTATCAGTCCCGAGAGAGGGTCGGATGCAAAGAGTGAAATCTCCAAACGGTTTTCAGGGATCTTGTGCCCTGCGTGTGCGAGTACTGCATTTACAATATGCTCTTCATAACCCATTTCCTTTAGCCACTCAGCCCCGATTTTTCCGTGTTTTGTTGGGTCCTTTCCGTATTCATCGATATCTATATCGTGCATAAGTCCCGCAAGTCCCCATATCTCCTTGTCCTCTCCGAATTTTTCTGCAAGCCCTTTCATTATTGCCTCTACAGCGAGCATATGTTTTATCAGATTCTTTGTCTTTACTTTCTGCCTGAGAATCTCGAAAGATTCATCTCTGCCTTTCATAGTCCTACTCCTGTTTATATATATAAAATTTTTTAATCGTCTTAATCAGTTTCTTCTCCTCAGCTTCTACAAAGTCTAATATCTTTTTGAGGTTTTCAGATTTGTCAATCATCTCCCTTATTTTATCATTTCCGAACAGTAGGTCAATTGCAGGTTTGTCCGATACAAATTCGTAAGGTTCGGTCCTCCATACAAGTCTCTCACCAAAGAGTCTCCGTATTGTGTAAAGAACTGTTATACCTGTTCTGTATGGCCTGAACTTTGCTCTGTCTGTAATATGGATAAATATACCGCCGATAATTCTGTCTCTGAATTTGTGAAATTTGGGCATAAAAAATACCGGCCTGAAGAAGACTCCCTTGAGGCCCGACCTGTTCAGTTCGGATGAGAGCAAATGAGGGTCTATGAAATCAGCCCCGAATACTTCAAAAGGTCTTGTAGTCCCTCTGCCTTCACTGAGATTCGTTCCCTCGAAAAGACAGCCCATAGGATAGACAAGGGCTGTATCAAGAGACGGCATATTGGGAGAAGGCGGGATAAAGTGAGGGGTATAGAAGTCGAGATATTTATCTCTTTCATATCCTGTAACCCTGATAACTGTAAGCGGTATGTCAAGCCTGTTGTTCTCCTTAAAAAAGAGTGCAAGTTCGCCGATTGTGAGGGAATGTCTGACCGGGAGATTCTCAATACCGACAAAGGACCTGAATTCTTCTTCTACACCGTTACCTTCTATCTGTCTTCCTCCTATCGGATTTGGTCTGTCACATATTATGAATCTGATACCTCTGCCTGATGCCTTCTTCATAAACAGAAACATTGTCGCGGCAAATGTATAGAATCTCGTCCCTATATCAAACAGGTCAACAACAAGTGAGTCAAAGCCGAAAGTATCAAAGAGTCTTTCGGAAGGATATAGTGATTCAAAGGAATTTCCGTAGAGTGATATTACAGGTATACCCCTGTAATGATTCATCTCCTCAACCTTTATCATATCCTGAAATATTCCGTAGAGACCGTGTTCGGGAGAGAAGATGCATACAGGTTTTCTGCCGGCTTTTATCAGTATATCCGCGATATGTTCGAGCCTGTAATTGACCGATGCCTGATTGCAGAGCAGTGCTATACGGCTGTCTTTTCTGACATACCTTTCTGCTTCACTCACAAGTCTGTCAGTTCCGGTCCTCATTTCGCCGGGTTGAATTCCATTTCGTAACCGACTCTCCCCTTGCTGCCGGCAGGGAGTTTCATTCCGAGGGCATTTCCGTAAATACAGGCCTCAAGAACGGGGTCGTTTACTGTATTCTTTTCAAATCCGACCTCTGTCACATTCCCGTTGTTGTCGAATGCAATGCTGATTGCTACCTTCCCCTTCATCTTTGGTCTTTCCTTTAAGAGTTCCTTATAGGACTTCAGGACATATTTGGAGAAATTTCCCAGCACCTGCTCCAAAGTCTTGCCCGTAATCGGTGTGTCGGATATCTTGAATCTCTTTTTGAGTTCATCCATTTCCGCCTTGGCATCATTGTCATCGGGTTTGTCCTTTAGTGCCAGAAGGAAATTCTCCATCGCCCTTTTGTAGTCTTCCTTCTTTTTGGCAATTCTTCCAAGCCCGACGTATACCTCTGCTGAATTCCCCTTTATCTTTGCAACCGCTTTATATTCTTCCTCGGCCCGGTTCATATCCCCTCTCTTGAAATATATTCGTGCGAGCTTCATTCTGAAATCTCCGTTGTCGGGCAGAACTCTTATGGAATCCTCCAGCACCTTTGCAAGTCTTGATTCCGCATTTAGTTTTTCGAGAATCGGGACCAGCTTCAGATAGACGCCGGACTCGTTGGGCCACTGGTCAACTATCTTTTCATACAACTGTGCGGCATCCTCCGTCTTGTTGAGTTTCTCTGCCGTCTGGGCAAGGTTTATCATTGCCTCTTTACTTGAGGATTTCACATCTACCGCCTTTTTGTATTCGTTATATGATTCTTCCCCCTTGTTTGCCTTTTCGTATATCATTCCGAGATAAAAGTGAGGGGTGTACTGGTTGCCGTCGATCTCGCTGGATTTCCTGAAATATCTTTCTGCCTCATCGTATTTTTCCATACTCGTATAGACGAGACCATAGAGATTGAGCACGATAATACTTTCCTTATATTTCGGTTCGGTTTTATTCAGGTATTCGAGTGCCTTTTCGTTTTCACCTTTTCTGTAATGGAAATTGGCGAAGAAATAATTAATCAGGAAGTGGTTCGGGACTATCTTTGCGGCTTTGCTCAGATTTACTTCAGCCTTGTCAAAAACCTTCCATTCAGTCTCGATTATACCTTTACCCAGATATCCGTAATATTTTTCAGGGTCTTTTGTAATTATCTGATTGAAAATTCCCCACGCCTCTTCACGGTTTCTCAGTGTCAGTGCATAGTAAAACATAATATCAATTGCTTCCGGGGATTTTTTATATTCTGCCTGATATCCGTCAAAGAGCTCCTGCTGTTTCCCTTTGTCAAGTCCGATGAGTATTTCTATTATTTGCTTTATAAATGCCTCGTCAAACTGCACTTCGGGATTTATCTGTTGTGTTTTGGTTTCTTCAATCGATGCACAATTCAGTAACGGTAATAAAAGGATAAAAAGGATAATACACTTCTTCATAATAAATCTCCTCCTTAAAACCGGTAAATTCAGGCAAAGTACCTGACAGGTTTTACTTAGCATAATAATCTATGAATAGTCAAAGTATTTCAGGGCTTATGTTTTTGAGTATTTGTTGCTTTTTTAGAATGACTAATGTCGTTTATTTGTTCAGATGTGCTCCCTGTACCATTCTATCGTCTTTTTGAGTCCTGCGGTCAGGGAGGTTTGAGGCCTGAATCCGAGTCTTCTGAGTTTTGAAAAATTTACACCGTAGAGTCTGTCGTGACCCGGTCTGTCTTTTACAAATTTTATCAGACTTTCCGGGCAACCGGTGAGTCTCAGTATCTCTTTGGCGAGGTTGATATTTGATATTGTGAATCCGCTGCCTATGTTGTAAATCTCAGATGGTTTTCCTCTTCTGAAAATCAGGTATATTGCCTTACATCCGTCATCGACATATATCCACTCCCTTATGTTCTCTCCGTTTCCGTAAACTTCAATTGGTTTACCATTCAAGGCATTGGTAATGCTTTTCGGAATGAATTTTTCGCGGTGCTGAAATGGTCCGAAGTGATTGCAGGGCCGTATGATAACTGCACAGATGCCATAGGTTCTCATATACGAGTTTATGAGCATCTCCTGTGATGCCTTTGATGCCGAGTATGGCGATGAGGGATTGAAGTTGCTGTCTTCCCCGAAGAGCGGGCTCTTAATCTTCCGGTCTCCGTAGATTTCGTCGGTGCTGATATGAATAAGTTTTGCCCTGTGAGCCTTAACGAGTTCAAGGATATTGAATGTCCCGTTGATATTTGTCGTTATAAAGTCCGATGGCTCTTCGATGGAATTATCAACGTGTGTTTCGCTGGCGAAGTGAAAAATTACATCCGGTTTTATCTCTTTCAGGTATCTTGTCAGATTACTCTTGTCCCTGATATCGCACCTGATAAAATGATAACGGGGATTTCCCAAAATATCTTCGAGCCTTCGGTTGTCTCCGGCATAGGTCAGCGAGTCGATGTTGAAGATATCTGATTCCTTTTCGTTAGTTATAATGTATCTTGCAAAGTGTGAACCGATAAATCCGGAACCTCCGGTGATGACTATTCTGTTATTTTTCATGTTTTCCCAGAAATTCTGAAAGGTCAGGAAGGTTTTCATCTCTTTTTGAGATGATTTTCTCCCCGACAGGGAAATTTATTTCCAGTTTTTTGCTGAATATATTGATTCCTCTCTCCGAATCCGGTGAATAAAGGTTGTCAACGGAGTATAATATAACAGTTTCATCTTCGAGAGCCTGAAATCCGTGTGCAAATCCTCTGGATATCAAAAGCGAAAAATCGGAATCCATATCGAGCTTTATGGTGAATATTTTCAGGTATGTCTCTGAATCAGGTCTGAGGTCGAGTGCAATATCGAAGACCGAGCCCGTTATAACCGAAATTATTTTGCTCTGCTCAAACGGTTTGGTCTGGAGGTGAAGTCCCCTGACAACACCCCTGCCGGAGAGCGATATGTTCTGCTGTACGACTTGTCCGAAGCCAAATTCCTTCAGCTCGCCGGTTCTGAATAATTCCGAGAAGAAACCTCTTTCGTCCCGAAATTTATTGTGGTGGAGTTTATAGATTCCGTTGAATGCAGTTTTCTCAATCCTTGTCATTCAGGACACCTTTCAGGTACTCCGAATATTCTGAACCTTCGTAAAGCTTAATAAAATATTCTAATCCTGACCGGCCGATGAACCCTTTCCGGTATGCTATTTCCTCAACCGAGCCAATCTTCAGACCCTGTCTCTTTTCGATAGTTTCAATAAAATTCTGTGCATCGAGCATACTCTGAAATGTCCCCATGTCGAGCCAGGCATATCCGCGGCCGAGAAGTGTATATTCTGCCTTTTGATTCTCAATATACCAGTTGTTTACGTCAGTAATCTCAAGTTCACCGCGTTTTGAGGGTTTCAGCTTTGATGCAGCCTTGACGCAGTAATTGTCGTAAAAGTATAAGCCGGTTATTGCATAGCTGGATGGCGGTTTGTCGGGTTTCTCGACGATTTCGACCAGTTTATTTGCTTTATCAAACTTTGCTATGCCATATCTTGTCGGGTCATTTACTCTGTAGCAGAAGAGATATGCACCACCGTTTTCTTCAACCTGTTCTCTTGCCTCTTTCAGGATTCTTTCCAGATATGCCCCGTAAAAGATATTGTCACCAAGAATCAGTGCGACCGAATCGTCTTTGATAAAATTCCTGCCAATGAGCAGAGCCTGAGCGATCCCTTTGGGCGTTTTCTGGATAGTATAAGAGAGTTTAAGTCCCAGCCTCCTACCATCACCAAGAAGATTCTTAAAGCCCTGTACACTTTCAGTTGTTGTTATTATCAGTATGTCTCTGATTTCTGATAGCATCAGTATCGAGAGGGGGTAGAATATCATCGGTTTGTCATAGACAGGCATAAGTTGCTTGATTACTGCAAGGGAAGCAGGTCTGAGTCTTGTTCCGTAACCGCCGGCGAGTATGATTCCTTTCATAGTGATTCTTTTAATACAGGATTTTTAGGCTGTCAAAATATTTAAAATAAAAAAGGCTACTATATTAGTAGCCTTAGAATGGTTTTTTCAAAATGAAATATCTTATTTGAAGCAATTCCAGAAATATTTATTTCCCTCTTTCAGACAAGCACAAAGGGCATCAAATTCCACTCCGACAGAAGGTGTTACGGTAAATACCCTGATCTCGCCTCTGTTCTTCGAATCACAGGAATAATTCGGGTTAATAGGTGTGTATGTTGTTGTAGAATTGGAGTTGAGACTGTCAAATTTAAGAACGGAAGGTCTTGTTCTTACACCACCTTCGATATCCAGTTTTGAAACAGGGTCTTTGTTGCCTATACCGACATTTCCTGTTGTGGTGCCGCCACCTGACGGTCCTACAAAGAGAGTAGGCTGTGTCGAGTTGAATCCAACCATCAAAGAGTTAGGTGTGTCATTTGTCAGGGGTCCTCCTATAGCTGATGAGTCGTCTCCTTTACCGATTGTAACTGAATTTGAAGAAGATATGCTCATATACGAACCTATACCGACGGACTTTGATGCATTGGCAAAGGATATTCTATTTCCCATTGCATAGGTCTCTGATGCCGTGGAATCTGTGTCGTTTTCGTTTCCTACTGCATAATTCTGGATACCATCGATTCTGTTTGCATATCCAACTATATAGTTATCGCTGCCACTGGCTCTGTTGCCATGTCCCAGAATACTTATCAAATCTCCAGAGGCTGAATTCTTTACGCCGGCAATAAAGGCCCTTGTTGCGGATGAATTGTTTGAATCTCCGAATACAAAACTCAAATCCCCGCTCGCCGTAACGTTTGAACCAAATGCATAGGAATAATTTCCGATATTGGTATCATCCCATTCATCCGATACTGCCTCACCTACTCTCAATGCCTTCTTTGAGGGGACCCACATCAGCCTTATTCCGGCCCCTTTTACAGGAGTTATACCATCCGGTCCTTCAAAGAGAACTGAACCGTTTGAGGTAATGAGTGCAATAGGAGTATCATTTGCGGGATCGATATTAATAGCCAATTTACCAACCATTGTATCACCTTTTACATTTACATAAGAGCTATCGTGATTGTGATATATGCTCGAGTATGCATAGTCATGATTATGGTCACTTCTGGCAACTGTTTTGGCTGTACCGGTACCGTCAAATTCTACCGAAAAAGCATTTCCTGTGAGTATCATCCCTGTGCCAGCGATGTAGGTATTGTTCAGGTCAGAGGCACATCCCCATCCTGTTGTGCTGTTGTATTTCATTATCTCACCGTTGCCGCAGGGCGTAATGTGCTGGAATAGTACAGAACCGTTCGCTATCTTACTTGAAGTTACTGAATTGTCCATGAGCATACCGGAAGATATACTTGAGGCTTCGTTAGTGTTAACAAATCTGCTGTCATAGACAGAACCATCCTTGTATTCGTCTGCAAGTGCAATGGTGCCCGTACCTGTAATTGTCCCGCCTTTTAATCCGTCGCCGGCAGTTATGCTTGTAACGGCATTGATCGGGCCCATATATTTGCCGGTCTCATCGATGACTTTGTTGCCGTTTATGTAGATGCTGTCAGGATGGATGTCTCCGATTACATCATAAGCCTTTGCTGCATAGAATGCATATGGAACAGAGCCGATTTTCTGTCTCGGTTTTCCTTTGTTGCTGCCTACGGATATTTCCAGAAAGAGATTCTTGTCGACATCAAATAAAGGCATAATAGCCTCGTGATTAATTTCAGCCGAGTAGAAGCCGTCTTTTACTGCCACATCAAGTACCTGTTCGAAGAGCATGTCATTCCCGTCAGGACTTCCGTAGATTGCAATGATTATGGTCATTACACCATTTACCGGGTTTCCTTCGGAATCCTCCATATAACCCTGATGAACGATGAATCCCGGAACCGCATAGAGATTGACAGCCAGCAACATAATGATCACAAAAAACAATTTTCCTTTCATTTTAATCCTCCTTTTTCATTATTTGGATTTTTTGGTGCTATAATTTTTTACGTCCTTTGCATCTATTACAGTTCTGGCACTTGTGCCTGTTATTGCTTTGACTGTATAATCGCCGGCTTTAACTGTTCCGGCAGCCATATCGTATACCGAGGGGATAAAGACGTTCATAGTAACATCATTTCCCGTATCTTCCGAAACATCCGTTGAAACATCATCCAAAACATCTGTTCCGGCATCTTCGCCCGCATCAGTAAAGACATCTTCCTGAATGTCATCCTGTATATCAGAAATAGTGTCAGATTCCACGTCCTTTCCGGCATCCTTTCCAGCGTCTTTTCCCGCATCAGACCCGGCATCAATACCTGCATCTTTTAGAGGCTTTGAACCTTTATGGCATATCTTGTCTTCACCGCAGTACTGACCGCTCGGGCACTGCTGGTCGGTTTCACAGCTTGCCCCCGAGGTGTCCGATGAACAGGAATAAAGTACCAAAAGGATAATTACAACAACCGCTACAAATAATGATTCCCTATATGCCTTCATTGTATCCTCCTGAATTTTCTAATATAAACTAAGTTACACAACCATTTCTGATTTGTTTTTATCCCCTAATGTAAATTTTGTCAAGGTAAAACTAATATCTTTAAAATATGGGCAGAACAGGACTTTGCTTTTGAAAATTTAGCATGCATTACGTCGCAGTTATATATTCATTTAACCGATAAATTACTTGACAACAAAGAAGCTGTTAATTATAAAATTTTTCTGTTTTTGTTACTTAATTTATTTTCGAAAGGAACGACGTATGAAAAAAGGAAATATTTCCCGGTTTATCGAAAAACATTATCTGCATTTTAATGCTGCAACGCTTGTGGATGCTGCAAAGGCCTATAAAAGACATATTGAAAGCGGGGGAAAGATGATGATTACACTCGCCGGTGCTATGTCAACGGCAGAACTCGGGATATCCCTCGCGGAAATGATAAGGAGAGACAAGGTTCAGATAATTTCCTGCACAGGTGCCAATCTCGAAGAGGATATTATGAATCTGGTTGCCCACTCACACTATAAGAGGGTGCCCGGGTACAGATATTTTACCGCAGAGATGGAGAAGGAACTTCTGGATGACCATTACAACCGTGTTACGGATACCTGCATACCGGAGGAGGAGGCCTTCAGAAGACTGCAGAAACACCTGATTAAATACTGGCTTAAGGCAGAGAAGTCGGGGAAACGGTTCTTTCCTCACGAATATATGTATCAGATATTAAGAGGCGGTGAACTGAAACAGTATTATGAAATCGACCCGAAAAACAGCTGGATGCTTGCGGCGGCCGAAAAGAATCTTCCGATTGTGGTCCCGGGATGGGAAGACTCGACGATCGGAAATATTTTTGCATCATACTGCATAAAGAAGGAGTTAAAGCCTTCAATTGTAAAATCAGGCATTGAATATATGATATGGCTTGCCGACTGGTACAGAAAGAATTCCGGTGGTAAGGGAGTGGGGTTCTTTCAGATAGGCGGAGGAATTGCAGGAGATTTCCCGATTTGTGTGGTCCCTATGATGTATCAGGACCTCGGATGGGAGGATGTCCCGCTCTGGTCCTACTTCTGTCAGATAAGTGACTCGACAACCTCGTATGGTTCATACAGCGGGGCGGTCCCCAACGAGAAGATTACATGGGGTAAGCTTGGTGTCGATACTCCCAAATTCATAATCGAGAGTGATGCTACTATTGTAGCACCCCTTATGTTTGCATATGTGCTGGGATGGTAATTGCGGACTTTCTGCCGATTTGAACGAAAAATTAGTTTGATATAAAAATACGCTTGTGTTATTTCTGGTAGCGGTAATCTTATGATACGGGCATTTCATATTTACAAATACTATCAGGGTAACCAGTCTGCACTGATTGATATAAATCTGAAGATAGATAAGGGAGATTTTCTGTTTGTTACAGGACCTTCCGGTGCCGGAAAATCGACGCTTCTGAAACTGATTTATCTGAGGGAGTTTCCTTCGTCAGGGCAGCTCCTGATTGACGATAAGAATACCCTTCATCTCAAAAGAAGAGAGCTTGAGGAACTGAGAAGACATATCGGTGTTGTCTTTCAGGATTTCAAACTCATACCTTATCTCAACGTTTACGAGAATGTTGCCCTGCCGCTATATATCAGCAAGGAGCCTGAATTCAGGATAAGACAGAGGGTGTTTTCGGCACTGGACTATGTGGGGCTCGTTCATAAGACGGAAAAATTTCCTCCGCAGCTTTCGGGAGGTGAACAGCAGAGGATAGGTATTGCAAGGGCTATTGTCAAGAATCCGAATCTTCTGATTGCAGACGAACCAACCGGTAATCTTGATTATGAAAGGGCTCTCGAGATAATGAATATGCTGGTCGATATGAATACAAGAGGGACGACTGTTATTGTTGCGACACATAATACAGAGATGATAAAGAGGTACAGTAAGCCCGTCCTCTTTCTGAGGGAAGGAAGGATAGAGGAGAGATGAGAAGCACCTTCTTCTTCAAAAGGGCGATGGTCAATTTTCTCAGGAACAGGCGGAATAATTTCAGTTCGGTCATCAATGTCGCTGTTGTCAGCTTCTTCTCGGTTCTTCTGCTCTTTATTGTTGAGAATGTGCTGGAGTTTGTCGACAGGCTCGTCTCCGAAAACTCAGCCGCGGTAATTCTCCGCGATTCAGCAACCGAAGAGGATATTAAAAAGACAGGAAATTTTCTTTCAGCACAGAGGGTTATTGAGCATTCGAGATATATATCTCCTGACGAGGCATACGAAGAACTGAAAAAGGCTTTCTCGCTATCCTCGGCAGCGGCTGATATAGACCCTGTAAAACTCCTGCCCCACCTGTATGAAATACGGTTTTTTAGAACTGTTGAAAGGAAGGATTACGATCGGTTCAGAGAAGAACTGGGTAAGATCGCGGCATTCAAGGAGATGAGGGTAAATTCTGACCTTATGGAGCTCTCTTTCAGAATCAAGAAGTATTCCGTATACTTCAAGGGGATAATACTGCTTATTGTGTGCATCTCTTCGTTTTATATCCTTTCCAATACGATAGGACTGAATCTGAATAACAACAGAAGAGGTGAGATTGAACTGATAGAACTTCTGGGCGGAGACTCGCTCGATATCAAGATTCCGTATATCATCGAGGGAATGGTGGTAATAAGCATAGGTTTTTTCCTCGGGGTTCTTATTGCCTATGCGGGTGCGGCCGCGGTATTCCCGTATGCCCGGAAGGTCCTTGATGCCGGAATATTCTCCTATACCCCGGTAATGATTGACGGGAAGGACACATTGCTTATTTATGCCATTCTTGTAATGTCGGGTCTTTTCGGGGTTGTAAGATTTATTAACAGATTTATCAGAGGGCTTTATGAGGAAGAAAGTTTGTAATACAATACGAAGCTTTCTTACCGTGTTTGCAGTGATATCCTTTGGTATTCTGAAAACTGGTGCTGTATCAATCCTTTTCGGCGGGGAACTGTATGCTAAGGAGTACAAGGAATACGAAAAGGCGGAGAAGGAGCTGATTCGTCTCGAAGATGAAGCCGGAAGAATAAAATCCGAGATTATCTCTCTTGAAAAGGAGATTGAAAACATTAAGCTCAAGATCGAAAAGAACAAGAAGACTTCAGATGATATCAGGCAGGAAATCAGTAATATTATAAAAGTCCTGTACTTTATCAGTCTGGAGAAGAAACTGAATCATTTTTTACTGAAGGATATCGAGACAAAGAACATAAGATATGGTGAGTATATAAAGAGTCTTATCTCGAAATATGATGAAAATCTGCAGAAGATAGCGGTTCTGAATGAGGAGTACAGGCAACAGGCTGACGAACTGAATTCAAGGCTCGCCAAATCAGTTCAGGCAAAGCAGGTGCTGGACAGGAAGATAGGAGAGATATATCAGTTTATGGAGATCAAAAACAGTAATCTGGTAAAGACCGGTAAGGAGGAAAAGAGGCTCTTGATGTCAGCAAAAGAGGAGTCGGTCAAGAAGATAGATGAGGTAACAAAGCGTGGTAACGTTGCATCAGAAAAGGAGGATTCAGGGGAAAGAGTGTCTGCTTTCAGTATTATCTGGCCGGTAAGACAGGGAGATGTCTTAAGAGAGTATGGAGGATATTATGATGAGAGTATGAATCTCGAGAAATTTTCGCGCGGCATAATAATTAAGGCACCGTTTCTGTCAGAGGTTTATGCCGTCTCGGATGCAAAGGTTCTCTTTTCGGGCTGGCTGAAGGGGTTCGGGAATACAGTGATTCTGGAGCACTCACAGGGTTTTATCTCGGTCTATTCGCATCTTGCAAGGGCGGAGGTCTCAAAGGGCGATATTGTAAAGGAGAGGGATATTATAGGATTTGTCGGAGATACAGGTTCGAACGAGGGTGTGATTCTCTATTTTGAACTGCGCAAAAACGGCAAGGCGGTTGACCCGATGAATTATATCAAATAGAACGGAGGCTTTGAGATGAAGAAAATCAGTGTTTTGCTGGTATTTTCCATTCTGATTCTAATGGCAGCAAAGGGGACGGACATTGTTTATAAAAAGCTGTCAGTCTTTTCACAGGTCTATTCATATATTAAAAACAGTTATGTAGAGGATATCCCGGACGAGAAACTTGTATATGCGGCCATTCAGGGGATGATAGATGTACTGGACCCCCATTCGGCCTTTCTGACTCCAGAACAGTATGTAAGTATCAGGGAAGGGACCACCGGTGAATATGCCGGTATCGGAGTGGAGATTACTATCAAGGAGAGTGAGGTGATCGTCGTTTCGGCATTAGATGATTCTCCTGCCTTTAATGCCGGTATAAAGAACGGGGATGTAATTGTTCAGATAGATGACAAGTTCCTTTCCAGAAAGATAACTGTTGATGAGGTAAACAAGATGCTCAAGGGCCCTGTGGGGTCGGAGGTAACGCTCAGAATAAAGAGAAAACCGCTTGTTGACCTGATTACCGTTAAGCTTATCAGGGAAAGAATCAGAATGCAGTCTGTCTCCTCCGACCTGTTTGACGGAGGTATCGGATATGTGCGGATATCCAGCTTTCAGGACAAGACGTATGTTCAGATGAGGGAGGCCATTAAGCAGATAACGGAGAAGGCTGGCGGGGAACTGAAGGGGCTTATTCTGGACCTGAGGAATAATCCGGGCGGACTCTTCGAACAGTCGGTCCGTGTCGCAGATTTCTTTATACCGGAAGGTGTGATTGTGTATACGCAGGGACGGGGGAAGAAGGAGGAGTATGAGGCAGAGATGGCTCATCCTGATGATACCCAGCCCGATTATCCTATGCTCTGTCTTGTAAATTCGGGGAGTGCCTCTGCGTCCGAGATTGTGGCAGGTGCCCTTCAGGACCATAAGAGGGCGGTTATTGCCGGAACGAGCACTTTCGGTAAGGGGTCAGTCCAGACAATACTGGAACTCGAAGATAAATCGGCGCTGAAACTGACTATAGCCAGATATTTTACACCTTCAAAAAAGGCGATTCAGGAGGTCGGGATTATCCCGGATATAGAGATAAATGAGGTTGCAGCAGAGAAGAAAGAGGAGAAGAAGGAAGAATCTTTAAAGGAGAAGGACCTCCCGCGACATCTGAAGAACAAGAGGAAACAGGGTCAGGACGAAGTGCTTACGAAGAACAAACTCCTTGAAAATGACAATGTTCTTTATCAGGCATACAACTATCTCAAGGCAATTGTAGCGGTGAACAGCAATCTGAAAAAAGGCAAGAGTAAGGATTCGAAATGAAGATTCTGCTGCATATCTGCTGTGCTCCCTGTGCGACACATTCTGCGCTTCTTCTGAAAGAAAAAGGGTATGATGTAACGGGTTTCTTTTATAATCCGAATATTTTCCCCCCGGACGAACTGATTAAGAGGGAAAAAGAGGCAAGAAGGTTCTTTTCGGATATCAACCTGAAGTTCGTTTCCGATATCTCGGATGTAAATTTGTGGTACAAAATGACTGATAAACTCAAAGACAGAAAAGAAGGCGGGAGCAGGTGTAATGTATGTTTTGCGATGAGGCTTGACAGGTGTGCGAGGGAGGCAAAGAGCCTTGATATCGGATACTTTACAACGACTCTTACAATTGCGCCGATGAAAGATTCGAAAAGGATTTTCAGGATAGGCGATATGATATCGGGAAAGTATGGCCTTATATTTCTGAAAGAGGATTTCAAGAAGAAAGACGGATTCAGGAAGTCCTGTGAGTTGTCGAGGGAGCATAATCTCTACAGGCAGAATTACTGCGGATGTGAATACAGTTATAAGGAAAGATTTTCCGTCTGAAGTCTGTCCCGGGAACTTAAAAAGTTTCTATATAAATTATTCCTGAGGGAAATTTTTGTTTTTGTGCGGGCAGTCGTGTTCCTTTTCAGTCTCTGTACTTTCGCTGCCGCAGTAACCGCAGTTACATTTATGCCCGTCATTGTTTTTGCATTTGTGAGGACAATTTTTGTCGCAGTTCTGACATTTTCCGGAATTTTTGCAGTTGCAGTTTTTCTCCTTGCAGTTACATTTTTCACTGGAGCAGTTGCACCCTTTATCTGCTGAACCGCATTTGCAGTCTTTTGTACCACAGTTACACTTCGCCTCTGCTTTTTGCGCCGTATTCTCATCTTTTGCGGCATACAGATTAAAGGCGGTAAAAGCAAAGATGAATACAATCAGTAATGTAATTAATCTCTTCATCAGAACCTCCGTAAGATGATTGACGGATATTATGAGGTATAAAGTGTATTGTCAATTTTTATTTGATAAACCCTGTCCGAAGTGGTAAATATGCCGCATCCGTATCAAAGGAGGATTTATGAGATATTTATCGGTCCTTTTCCTTGTGTCTTTTTTGTGCCAGACTCTCTATGCACAGGAGACGGTCCCGTTGAAGAGCAGCTCCTATTACAAGGAACTGATGAAGAAGAAAGCTGAGATTGTCTCTGAAGATTTCACAGAGATGGATGGTGACAATATCAAGGAGGTGATACTGCTCTTAAACCGGGAGAAGGATAAGAAATCCTTTATTGTACTCAAGGCGACGGATGATAAGAAGAATTATCAGGAGATGATCGAATACAAAATAAAAGAGGGATTTACCCTTGAGAAGTACGAGATCGATGATGTTACCGGAGATAAGAGGGCGGACCTGTTGATATGGCTCAGGGATGAATCTCCGGATGAAAACGGGAGTCATCTGATTATAATTGCCTCCTACGGCACGGTTTTTAAGAAGGTATTTGAGGGCAGTTATTATTTTTCGAAATCCGAGGCCGCTTCTTCTGCTGAAAAAATTATACAGTACGGTGAGATAAAGGAGGGAATCAATCTAGTCGACGAGGATAAGAACGGTTCGAAGGAGATACTGGTTCCCAGAGAGAAGAAGCTTGTGTATTTCGGTCATACCAAACCTCCGGTAACGGTAATATACGGTGGGGTGTATGATATTTACAGATACAAGAGCGGTGCATTCGTAAAGGATGAGAATCCCAAGGTTGTAAACTTTTTATCGCCGGTTAAGATTAAGAGTGTCGAGGCATCGAGTGAACTCTCTGAAAAACCAAAAAAGGCAAAGAAGGGTGAAAAGGCAGAGCCGGAGATACTCAATCCCGCAAAGTGGGCATCTGACGGTAATATAGGCTCAAGCTGGTCTCCCGACCCATCAAAGGCAAAGAAGAACTCTAAAGAGAGTATCCGTTTCGAATTTGACGGAAATCAGTCCATAAAGGCTATGATACTCATTCCGGGTTGTATGGATACGGAGGATTCGTGGGAACCCAACAACAGGATTACGGCATTTTCAGTAAGACTCTCCAACGGCTCCGAATCACAGATAGTGAAGGGTAAGTATAATACGGTATCTTCCCCCGTTCTTGGTGTTACCGAGTCGGCCAGGGCAGAGACGCAGGGTGCGTTTCAGTATATGGTCTATTTTGAGGAAAACACCGTCACATATTCAGTCGAAATTCTGATCGATAAGGTTGACAAAGGGAGTAACAAGAAAAATCCCCGGACCTGTATTTCAGAAGTACTCTTCTTTCAGTAAGACCTTTCTGGTGCCAGCTGCACATAGGTATCCGTGCAGCAGACTTTTATCTGTATTTGAATGTCTTTTATTGTCAATAGTGTACCGGTTTATCATCAAAAAAATACCGTAAGATTGCACTACGCTAATTCTTGAATATTCGTTCGGAATAATGTAATCCGGATTTATGTTTGATGTCTTCCGGAAATATTCTATGAAAGGATGATGTATGAAGAAAGTACTGAAGAGTTTTCCCGCAAATTTCTGGATAGTAATTCTTATGGAATTTTTTGAGAGAGGCTCCTATTACGGAATGATGTCTGTTCTGGCATTGTATCTTTCGTCACCGGAGCGGGGCGGAGTGCTCGGATTCAGTGAAAAATCCATAGGACTGGTTATGGGTATCATTACCCCTTTATTGTATTTTCTGCCTATTTTCAGTGGTGCAATGGCAGAGAGATTCGGTTATAAGAAGATTCTCCTCTTTGCCTTCTCATTTCTGTCTGCCGGCTACTTTCTCACAGGTTTTATGACATCGTATTTCGCCGTCTTTGCATCTCTGCTGATTATGGCTCTGGGGGCGGGAATGTTCAAGCCCATACCTTCGGGTACCATTGCCAGGATAACGACGAAGGAGAACAGTTCCCTCGGTTTCGGAATTTTCTACTGGTCGATTAATCTCGGTGCATTCATATTCCCTCTTTTCCTTGTCAATTACCTCAAATCCGTAAACTGGTTTTACGTTTTTGCCCTTTCGGGTTCTGCGACGGCGGCAATGCTCTTTGTGGTTTTGTTTTTGTATAAGGAACCGCCGAAGCCTGAAAACACAAAAAGTATTGGCGAGGTACTCACCGGTGCTGTAACCGTCCTGAAAGATTACAGGTTTATACTTATGATCTGCATCTATTCCGGCTTCTGGGTTCTGTACTTTCAGATGTTTCATACCGTATTGTGGTATTTGAAGGATTTTGTCGATATGACTCCCGTGCAGGATTTTGTTAACGGAGTATTTGGTCTGTTCGGCACAGAACGAAGGTTTCTCTTTGACGTTGAACATGTGACAGTCCTGAACGCGGGGACGATTATTGCCCTTCAGATAATAATTTCAAAACTTGTGAACAAAGCACCTGCACTTCCGACGATGATTGCGGGTATTTTTCTCGGGACTGTCGGGATGACCTGCCTGGCTATATCAAATTACTCGTGGGTATTTATTGCCGGGATAGTAATCTTTTCTATCGGGGAAATGACGACGCACCCGAAGTTTATTTCGTACATAGGATTGATTGCACCGAAGGATAAGGTTGCTCTCTATATGGGCTATGCATTTTTATATGGTGTGATAGGTTCATCTGTGGGCGGTCTTCTGGGTGGTTACGGATATGACTTTTTTATCAAGCAGAGACACTCACCACAGACACTCTGGCTGCTCTTCTCCTGTATAGGGCTCGTTACGATAGCAGGACTGGTGTTGTTCAACAGATTTATTGCAAGGAAGATGACCGGTGATGAAAAGTGAAGATTCTTATGCCTCCTGTTCAAAGATGGTTACATTTATCTTGATTTAATCAAGAACATAATCTATTTTATCTTACCTTTTTTATATCGTTATGAGGAGTATTTATGAAGGAGTATAACGAACAGGAACGGGTCAGAATAGAAAAACTTAAGGAGATATCCGTAACCGAAAAGATATATCCGAATGATGTAAAGGTCTCAAATACGGTTGCAGAAATTCGAAGGCTCTTTGGTGAGAAGAGCAGGGAAGAACTCGAGGCAAATCTGGGCAAAGATATCTTTTCGCTTGCCGGCAGAATAATGGGCTGGCGTTCGTTCGGCAAGGTGAATTTTCTGGATTTCAAGGATATGAGCGGCAGGATACAGCTTTTTATAGCAAAAGGCGATTCAGGACTATCTGAACAGGATTTCGAAAGATTCAAAAAGGAGATAGATATCGGAGATATTATTTTCTGTGAGGGTTCTCCCTTCAAGACACGTACAGGGGAGCTCTCCATTGCAGTAAAGAAGTTCAGGTTATTGTCGAAGTGCATTCACCCGCTTCCGGAAAAGTGGCACGGTCTTTCGGATATCGAGATGAGGTACAGGAAGAGATATCTCGACCTGATAATGAACGATGATGTAAAGGAGATTTTCAGACGCAGAAACAGGATTGTCGCTCTAATCAGGGAGCATCTCGACAATGAGGGATTCATAGAGGTCGAGACACCGATGATGCACCCCATCCCCTCCGGTGCAAATGCAAAGCCTTTTGTAACTCATCATAATGCCCTCGATATGAAGCTCTATATGAGAATTGCACCCGAACTGTACCTCAAGAGGCTCGTCGTGGGCGGTTTCGAGCGTGTCTACGAGATAAACCGCAACTTCCGCAACGAAGGAATCTCTACTCAGCATAATCCCGAATTTACTATGATAGAATTCTACTGGGCATATAAAACCTACGAAGACCTAATGGTCTTTACGGAGAAGATGCTCTCTGATATAGCGCTCAGGGTAACAAGGAGTTACAAGGTAATGTATCAGGGTAAGGAGATAGATTTCACCCCGCCGTTTAAGAGACTCAGAATCAGGGAGGCGCTCGTAAATGAGTGCGGGATGAAACCGGACGAGGCCGATAATATGGATGCCCTGATTAATAAGGCAAAGAGTCTCGGGCTCGAGATTCCGAAGTTTGTTACAAAAGGGTATCTTATGATGGCGATATTCGAGGAGATGCTCGAGGAGAAGCTGATTCAGCCGACATTCGTAATGGATTTTCCCTTAGAGGTCTCACCGCTCTCCCGGAAGAAGGACTCAGACCCGTCACTCGTTGACAGGTTCGAACTTTATATCGCGGGCAGGGAGATAGCCAACGCCTTTTCTGAGCTGAATGACCCCTTCGACCAGGCAGAGAGATTCAGAATGCAGCTCGAGTCAAAGGAGAAAGGAGATGAGGAGGCAATGGCTTTCGATGAGGATTATATAAATGCACTCGAATATGGTATGCCTCCCACTGCCGGTGAGGGCATCGGGATTGACAGACTTGTTATGCTTCTTACCGATTCCCCTTCCATCAGGGATGTAATCCTCTTCCCGCTTCTAAGACCAGAGGTAAAACCTTGAGATTCGAGACACTTATAGCCTTACGACACCTCCGTTCGAAGAAGAGGTCTGCTTTTTTATCTATCATAACGGTTATTGCCGTGATGGGTATAATCATCGGCGTTGCCACAATGTGCGTTGTCCTTTCTGTCATGAGCGGATTTGAATCTGACCTGAAAAGCCGCATACTGGGTGCAAATGCACATCTGATAGTAATAAAGTTTGGTCAGAATTTCAGCGAATACAGGGAAGTTATTTCCAAAGTTAATGAAATCAAGGGTATCAGGGGTGCGGCGCCGTTTGTATTGTCGGAAGGTATGATATCCTCAGATACAAATCTTTCCGGAGTCATCATCAAGGGTATAATTCCCGATGAGGCTATAAAGGTAATGGATATCGGTAAGAATATTGAATCGGGCTCCCTGAGCAATCTCATTTCACCGGAAAATGTTCTTTTGAGGACAGGAAATACAGTGATATCCGGTAAGGATAATCTGCCCGGTATAATTATCGGCAGGGAACTCAACAAGATACTGCATCTGAATCTGGGAGATGTGGTTACATTATTCTCTCCTCTCGGCGAGCTCTCTCCCTTCGGTCCTATGCCCAAATCCCGTAAATTCAAGATAGTAGGGATTTTCTATTCGGGTATGTATGAATTCGACCAGAAGTTCGTCTATGTGCATCTGAGCGAGGCACAGAAGTTCTTCGGTCTGATGCAGAACGTTACCGGTGTGGAGGTAACTGTAAATGATATAGACAAAACGGTAGAGATGGGCGAGGCAATAAAGAATAAAATCGGCGGATATCCCTATAAGGTCAGAAACTGGATGGAGATGAACAGGAATCTATTCTCTGCCATCAGGCTTGAAAAGATAGTTATGTTTATCATTCTGGCATTTATTGTCCTTGTGGCTTCCTTTAATATAATCAGCACACTGATTATGGTAGTGATTGAACGTGCAAAGGAGATTGCGATTCTCAAGACAATAGGTGTCAAGAACCGTTCGGTTGTCAGGATATTCATTACCGAAGGGCTGATAATAGGAATTTTCGGAACCATTTTCGGTGAGATTGCCGGTTTTCTCCTCTGCAAGATGCTTTCGGCCTATCACTTCCAGCTGGACCCGGAGGTTTATTACATAACTACACTGCCGGTTCTGATGAATCCTCTCGAATTTGCAGCAGTTGCCGTGGCAGCTGTTCTCATATCATTTATTGCAACGATATATCCCGCCTATCAGGCAGCAAAACTCAGGCCTACAGAGGGACTCAGGTATGAATGAGGCAGATATACTCGTAAGAGGCATAAAGAAGTCATTTTCGCTCGGTAGCAAGTCCGTTCAGGCATTGAACGGTATAGATATAGACATCAGAAAAGGCGAACTTATATGCATTATGGGTGCCTCGGGGGCAGGGAAGAGTACACTCCTTCATATACTCGGGACAGTAGAGAGACCAACGGAAGGTTCAATTATCTATGATTCAAAAGAGGTATTTGCGATGAGTGATGATGAGCTCTCGGATTTCCGCAATCATAAAATTGGGTTTGTCTTTCAGTTTCATCACCTGCTGCCTGATTTTACCGCGATTGAAAATGTCATTATGCCGGCACTGGTCAGCGGAATGAACAGAAAAGATGCCTGCGAAAAAGGTTCTGCGATGCTGAGTGAACTCGGGCTTGCAGAGAGACTGGACCACAAACCTGCTGAACTCTCCGGCGGTGAACAGCAGAGGGTTGCGATAGCGAGGGCACTTATTATGGATCCGGAAATTCTGCTGGCTGATGAGCCGACCGGTAATCTGGATACAGCGACGGGAAATATCGTATTCGATATGCTTCTTGAGGCAGGCGAAAAGCATAAGACAACTCTCATTATTGTTACTCACAATGATGATTTCTCAAAGAATATGCCAAGGCTGATTCGTCTCAGAGACGGAAGAATAGAGGAAGATATCAGAAGATGAACAGGTTTATTATCATTTTGCTGCTGATGTTCTCATTGGCTAATCTTTATGCAAAGGAGCTGAATCTCGGTCTGGGCGGTAATGACCCGGGCTTATATATCATCAGCGATATCAGGGTTGAAAATTCAAAGAGGGTAGAGAAGGAGGCGGTGCTTGCAAGGATAAGCAGTCAGAAGGGCGAACCGCTGGACAGGGAGAAGGTGAAAAGAGACATTCTCTCTGTGCTTGAACTCGGATTCTTCTGGGATGTTCAGGTTAAACTCGAGAATATTACGGGGGACAGAAAGGCAGACCTCGTATTCTATGTAAAGGAGATTCCGGCAATAAAATCGATACAAATCGAAGGTAATGATGAGATTGACAAAGAGGATATAGAAAAGGTTATCACAATTAAGGTCAACTCTCCCTTTGATATCAACAAGATAAGAGCAACAGCACAGAAGATTAAGGAACTATATGTCGAGAAGGGTTTCTTCCTTTCGGATGTCGGTTATCAGCCGTCATCTGTCGAGGAGGCTCTGGGTCAGGATTCAGTCGACCTGAAATTCATAATATCAGAGCACGCAAAGGTCATTGTCAAAGGCATATATTTTTCCGGAACCTCAAAGATCAGTCCGGATGAACTCAAGTCTGTTATAGAGACACGCGAGGGCGGGTGGTTTTCATTCCTTACCGGTGCCGGGACATATAAGGAAGAGGCTTTCCAGAAGGATATGATGAGAATCACCCAGTACTACCGTGAGAAGGGCTTCATCAAGGCAAAAGTCGGAATACCTTCCTTAAAACTGACTCCTGACAAGAAATTTCTCTACATATTCATTCCGGTGGAGGAAGGGGAACAGTACAGACTTGGGGAGGTAAAGATTTCGGGTGACCTTGTGGTGCCGGAGCAGGAGATAAGAAAACTAATTTCACTCAAAAAGGGAGACATATTCAATACTACACAATTCTTTGCAAGGGACCTCGAGGCAGTGACGGTTCTCTATAAGGATATGGGGTTTGCATATGTCAATATCGAAACTCCGTACAAAGAATATGAAAGCAAGAGAGTTCTTGATATAGACCTGATTATCGAGAAGGGACCGGTATGTAAATTCGAGAGAATAGAGATTGTCGGTAACGTCAAGACAAGGGACAAGGTTATCCGCAGGGAGATGACCATAAATGAGTTCGACCAGTATACGTTTACTTCCCTCGAAACCTCGAAGCGCAGAATCGAGGCACTCGGTTATTTTGAAAAAGTAGAATACCGTACCCGTCAGGGGAGCGCTCCGGACCTTGTGAGTGTCGAGTTCGAGGTAAAGGAGAAGGCCACCGGTACATTTAATGTGGGTGCAGGATTTTCATCCGCAGAGAACTTCCTTGTTCAGGCTCAGATCGGGCAGTATAATCTCCTCGGGAACGGGCAGTCCCTCTCTCTTATGGCTCTTATGTCGTCTATCAGAAAGATGTTCGAACTCTCCTTCACGGAGCCGTATTTTCTGGACACCAGCTGGACTCTTGCCGTTGACCTCTATAATACGAGCTGGAATTATTTCGAATTTTACCGTTCGTCCACGGGATTCAGACTTACCACCGGTTATCCCCTGAGTTATTATCTTAGGACTTATATCACATATACCCTCGAGGATGTCCTAGTAGAGTCCGGTGTCAGTTTCGAAAATCAGAGGAGAATCAAGAATCTCTACTCTGAGGGGATTACCTCTTCATTTACCCTGAAACTGGTCTGGGATTCCAGAAACAACAGGATATATCCCTCTAAAGGACAGTTACACTCTGTCTCGGCCGAACTTGCTTCATCTGTATTCGGTTCGGAAAATGAATTTTTGAGAACATATCTGAAAGACAACTTCTACTTTCAGCTGCCTTACTATATCGTCCTGAAGGCAGCGGCCACCATCGGCTATATCACTCCCTTTGGCTCCTCTGGTATCCCGATTTCCGAGAGGTTCTATGTGGGTGGTATGTATTCGGTCAGAGGTTATACACTGCGCTCTATCTCTCCGTTTCTTGAGGTGGCTAAATACGGCATAGACCCGTCGAGCGAACTTGATATCTTCTACTCGGGAGGGAATAAACAACTCGTTCTTAATCTCGAATTTGAATTTCCTATTATCCAGCAGGCAGGTATCAGGGGAGTCTTCTTCTTCGATGCCGGCAATGCCTACGATGAAAAGAGTTTCTTCTTCAATGACCCGTATTATGACTTTCCGCTTGGTCTGCTTTATTCGTGGGGGTTCGGTTTCAGGTGGTTCTCTCCTATGGGCCCGCTCAGATTCGAGTGGGGATTCCCGCTGACGAGAAGAAATCTGCCGGGGACAAACATATATATCGATGACACCTTCAAGTTTGAATTTACCATAGGTTCTTCTTTTTAATCTTAAAAATCCGCAGGCGATATTTAGTGCTGAAGAGCTGAAGGTAATAGGACTACTAAGTTGGCTGAGTAGCGAAGCGTATCGAAGCCACGGTAATATCAGGCGTTTCGATATGCTCGCTTTGCTCACTACTCAACGCCCTTGTGCTTGAAAGGTCGCTGAATAATATAGTGTATCGAAGCCACGATTTATAGTCCACAGAGGGATTAGTGCTATAGAGCTGAAGTTCAATATTAGTCCACAGTCGACAGACCACAGAAAAATTGTATAGTTCAATAGTCCACAGACCACAGAAAAAAGTGATATAGTGCTGAAGGCTGAAGAGCTGAAGGTGATAGTTTTTTTTAAGATCGAGCATTTTGCGATGTAATGTTTTTTTAGTGTTTCTCTGGTAAAAAATCAGGATTAATCCAGCAGGAGAATAAAAATTTAATCTGTATTTCATTCAACTAATGAGATTTATGGGTTTCTGCTGTAAAAA
>Ga0067045_1003166_pt1 | contig 40781 bp, 25 predicted proteins | sample TerdegcTABiofilm_FD_59184 | JGI IMG/M metagenome (GOLD analysis project Ga0067045, IMG submission 59184) | Combined Assembly of (Gp0054472, Gp0054536) Wastewater bioreactor microbial communities from Singapore -Terephthalate degrading... | reverse complement strand
TTCTTTTTGTTCCATCTTCAACCTGTTGGCCATATATGTTCTCCTGTTGGGTTACAGAAAAACATAAAAGTTTTCAGTTAAAGATGGCGCATTTTCAAAAACGCGTTAAGTGCCCGCTAACAGTAAAAACGAAAAAAAGCCGGAACAATTCCGGCTTTTATACATCAATACGCTTTTACAAAGTTAGGAAAATACTCCCTTAACCGTGTATGGATCGGCTATCGTTTAAAAAAGAAATCCATTCATTACGTTCCGGTTCAGGACCCTCAGTCCGCCAAACCGTTGATGGAACATCGATAAACCAATACCGGCACCGGTCTGTTGAATACGGTTGACCGGTAGAACCTATATTTCGTTAAGCCGCAATCATACAGCGCAGGATATTGGGTATTACCACCTAGGCAGGGCTTGTACCCCTGCGGATTGATATTGATCTAACGTTCATAAGGTTTTTTAAATATATTCGCCTTTACCGCTTCGGATAAGCCGGCGCTTTCAGTGTTTTGGGCGGCTTATTCTTGATTTGCTCAAGCACAACCTCAATGGCTTTGTTCAACTGAGCGTCAATGCCTTTTTCCAGATCGCCGGGATTATTTTCCACGATAAGATCGGGCGTGACGCCTTTGTTTTCCACCACCCATTCCCCGTTGAGATTGGCGAAGCCGACATTAACCTGCGTGACCATGCCGCCGTCGATAAGGTCCTGGAAATTGATAATCCCGATCAGTCCTCCCCAGGTGCGGGTACCGATTGTCGTACCTAACTTGCGGTCTTTAAAATGCTGGACAATCAGGTCGCCGTCGGAACCGGACTTTTCGTCACACAGCATCACCACCGGCCCGCGAATAATGCCGTGCGGATAGTGCATCGGCTCGAAATTCCGCGTTTGCGTAACATACATCAGCGCGCGCTCGATTTTATCAATCATCATATACGAGTCAAAACCGCCGCCGTTACCGCGCACATCAATAATCAGGCCGTCTCGGAACCGTTCGGCGCGGAAGCCCTGTTCAAACTGCTTGAGGCCTTCCAGATCACAGTCGCTGATGTGAAAGTACCCAACGGCGCCTTTCGTGGCGGACTGGACTTTTTCATAATTCCGTTCAATGCGTTCCTTATACCGCAGCAGATAATCGTCGCTGAGCGCAGTGGTTTCTATCGTCCAGGCGCCTTGAAGGGAAGGCTTATCATTTACGGTCAATTGTACGTTCAGGCCGGCTTTGCCGATTAAGTATTTCCCGTAATCTTCTTCGGTCGTTACCGTTTGGCCGTCAATAGCCAGAAGGTAATCGCCGTCTTTCAGTTTAATATTCGGAGCCAGCAGGGGATTGCGCGTATCCTCGTCGGCGTTGGGCGTCTGGAGGATGTGCGCGAATTGATAATATTTGCCGGCGGGCACAAGGTCTGCTCCCAGGCAGGCAATGGGGGCGCGCGGATAATTTTGCCGCTGTACATCGCCCGGCCGCCAGACATACATATGGGATACGCCAAGTTCCGCTACCATTTTCCCCATGACATAATTGAGATCCTGACGGCTGGCGCAATAGGGCACCAACGCGCGGTATTTCTCTCCGATCGCTTTCCAATCCAGCCCATGGATGCCGGGATCGTAAAAATAATTCCGCACCTGCAGCCAGACATCGTTGATAATCTGCGTATATTCCTTTTCTGGTTCGATGAGCATTCTTGCGTAGCCCCAGTTCAGCGCGCCGGTGCCGACCGAAGATTCCGTTTCAGTGGATATGACGCCGCCGGTTCCAGCCCCGATATAACCCACGTGCTTTCCGTCCGCGGAAACATGGTAAACCAGCGTCACCGGATCTATGATTTTCGTTACGGCGAGATTTTCGGAGGAGCCGGCATTGAGCGTGTAAATCGCAGTCGATTTAGGCGCGTACGACTCGTCGCCCGGAAAACCAAATGTAGATTTGGACAGAAAATAAAACCGGTTCTCACGGGCGGTGAGTTTGAGATACGTTCCGCTGTTAATCGGAACGGTAAAAATCCGTTTCTGAATATTCTGGATTTCGATACCCCGTTTCAGCGATTCGTTGGGAGTAGATTTTTCTTCCCTGGAGAATGGAACCGGCAGTCCGTCCTGTAACGACACAACCATGATGCGCGACATGTTAGCGTTGATGTGATTGTCCATCATCGGGTCCAGTTCCGGCTCAAAATTGCGGTTCGACAGGAAGAACAGATACTTGCCGTTTCGGTCAAACGCCGGCGACAAGTCGTCGTAGCGGTCATCGGTAAGGCGGTAAATCTTGGCTGTTTCCGTATTATACAAATAAATCGAACTGTTCATGTTGAACGCGCATTTTGAATAGGCGATCCACTTGCTGTCCGCCGACCAGTCGTAGTCGCTGTGTTCCCAATAAATTTCATTGTCCCGCTGATAAACGGCGCGATCGATGGGAGTAACTTTTTTAGAGGCCACGTCGGCCCAGTAGAGTTGGTATTCCTTGTCATTGAACAATAATTTTTTACTATCCGGCGACCAGACGATATGGTAATAAAACGTTTTTTTGTCGCGCGTGATTTGCTGCCAGGGCGAACCTTTTTTAACGGCCATCACATACAGTTCATACTCGCCCGTTTTATCGGAATAAAAAGCCAGCCATTGGCCGTCGGGAGAAAGGGACGGCATCATTTCGCGCGAGCCGGGCGTGGCCGTCAGATTCACCGGTTCGCCTTCTTCCGGCGCGATGCGGAAAATGTCGCCGCGCGCTTCCACGTAGGTTATTTCGCCGCCGTTGTCGGGAACGATTTCATTCACAAACTGACCCGGATTAATATAGTACGGACGGCTCAGCCAGTGGTCGGATTCCAGTTCGAGGGCGACTTTCTCTGTTTTTATCCCGTCGTATTTATACAGCCATCCGCCCATGGTGAAGACGACGGCATTGCCGGAAGCGGAAGGCTCTTCCACATCCCAGTCGGTAAAATCGGTAAGCGATGTGGTCGTTTTCCCGGCCGCATCGTACGTATAAAGGTTCATGCGGTTGTGTTTCCGGTCCGATAAGAATAAAATCCTATCCCGAAAATAAAGCGGCTGGCAGTCGTAGCCATCCCATGGAGTGATTTTCTCGAATCGGGTGCCTTGCAGGTCGGTTATATACAAGTCGGGTTGGCGTCCGCCGCGGTAACCGCGCCAGTTCATGGCGCTTGCGCTGGAAGGCGTATAGACCACGGTTTTCTGATCCGGGGACACGGCGCATTCTGATACCTCGCCGATTGGAATACGTTCCGGAGCGCCGCCGCCGGCCGGAATACGGTATAATTCGTTATACATCCTTTGCGCCATAAGAATGTAGATAAACCGCCCGTCCGCCGTCCAGTCCACGATCCGTGCGCCCGAATGGCTGTAGGTCAGTCGCTGGGGTGTGCCGCCGCCGGCCGGAAGAAGATACACATCCGGATTGCCGTCGTAACTGGCGACAAAGGCGATAGATTGACCATCCGGTGAAAATTTCGCCCGCGCTTCCTTACCCGGATGGCTGGTCAGCCGTACCGCACGGGATGAGCCGGCCGGGAGCAGCCACAAGTCGTCTTCGTAAGTAAATACAATACGTCCGTCATCCGCAATATCGGGATAACGTATCAGCCGAACCTCGTCCGCAAACAATGAAAGCGTCATACTGCAAGCGGCCAGAACAACAAACCATACCCGTTTCATAAAAGACCTCTTTATAGATGAAGATTTGAATGAGTCAATCTGTTGAAGTTACTGTTTAAAAGCAATATTATTGTTGTATTATTGTTGAATAAATCATACCGGTTTCAAATTTGAATTATCTAATATACGTGGTTTCGGCAGATAAGTTGCCAAGTATTTTTCTTGCTTGTCGCGGTATCGGATTGTATATTACGGTGTTTTTTTAAAATGTGCATCTCACTCACAAGGAGTATTGTTTATGAATGAATCCCCCGCCGTGAAAGGACTGCCGGAAAACGCCTATCGGGAGCTTAATCCCGGTGAGGAGTATGTACCGGTTATGTCTCCGCATCAGGTTTATCCTGAAATTAATTTTCGTTCAGTTTTCTGGGGTCTGCTGATGGCCGTGCTTTTTTCGGCCGCCGCCGCGTATTTAGGGCTCAAGATCGGACAGGTTTTCGAGGCCGCCATTCCGATTGCGATTATCGCGGTCGGCTTATCGGCCGCCACAAAACGGAAAAACGCGCTGGGCGAGAATGTGATTATCCAGTCCATCGGCGCCAATTCCGGCGTTATCGTGGCCGGCGCGATATTCACGATTCCGGCCCTGTATATCCTGGAATTGCAGGCGGATTTTTATAAAATTTTTCTTTCCTCCATGCTCGGCGGTTTTCTTGGCATATTGTTTCTGATTCCGTTCCGTAAATATTTTGTCTCCGATATGCACGGTAAACTGCCGTTTCCGGAAGCGACGGCAACTACGGAGGTTTTGGTGGCCGGGGAAAAAGGCGGCAAGCAGGCTTTTGTACTGGTGATCAGCGGCCTTGTCGGCGGCCTGTATGATTTTATTGTGGCGACGTTTGGCTGGTGGAGCGAGGTGTTCACTTCCCGCGTCCTGCCGTTCGGCGCGGCCATTGCGGATAACGTCAAAGTCGTATTTCGACTCAATGTGGGGGCCGCCGTGATGGGACTGGGTTATATCATCGGCCTCAAATATACGGCGATTATCGCCGCCGGGTCGTTCGTTTCCTGGTATCTGCTGATTCCGGCGGTGGCTTACATCGGCGACGGGTTAACGGTACCGCTCGGGGCGGGCATAACGAAGCTCATTCATGAGATGAGCGCCGAGGAAATTTTCCGCCATTACGTCCGCCATATCGGCATCGGCGCGATCGCGATGGCAGGAATCATTGGCATTATCCGTTCCTCGAAGATCATCAAGTCGGCTTTCGTTCTCGGCTACAAGGAAATCTTCGGGCAAAAACATGCTTCGGCCGCCGCCGCCGTCCGTACGCAACGGGATATCCCGATGTCGATCATCGCCATTGGCATTCTTCTGACCGCGATTACCGTTTTCGTGTTTTTCCAATTCGGTGTCGTTCACGATATTACGCGCTCGCTGGTCGGTTTGGGTATCGTAATGGTTATCGCGTTTCTCTTCACGACGGTCGCCGCCAACGCGACGGCGATTGTGGGCACCAACCCGGTTTCCGGAATGACGCTGATGACCTTGATTCTGTCCTCGTTTATCCTGGTGTCGGTCGGCCTGAAAGGCGAAGTGGGTATGGTGTCCGCGCTGGTCATCGGCGGGGTGGTCTGTACGGCGCTGTCCTGCGCAGGCGGCTTCATCACCGACTTGAAAATCGGCTACTGGCTCGGTTCCTCGCCATACAAGCAGCAGACATGGAAATTTGTCGGAGCCGCCGTATCCGCCGCGACGGTGGGCTGGGTCATCATGCTGTTGAACGAAACCTACGGTTTTAAAGGCGATAACGCCCTCGTCGCACCGCAGGCCAACGCAATGGCCGCCGTGATCAAGCCGCTGATGTCCGAGCAACCCGCCCCATGGATGCTCTACATGGCCGGCGCGTTTATCGCTTTGATACTGACCATGATCGGCGTGCCGGCTCTGGCCTTTGCGCTGGGTATGTATATCCCCCTGGAACTCAACACGCCGCTCCTCGCGGGCGGCCTGATCGCGCACTTCGTATCCACGCGCAGCCGGGATGAAGCCTTAAACACCGCCCGTCGTGAACGGGGTACGCTGATCGCTTCCGGATTCATTGCCGGCGGCGCCCTGATGGGCGTGGCCAGCGCAATTTTACGCTACGCCGGATTCAACTGGATCAATGAGAAATGGACCGGCTCTAACTACGCCGTGCTTTTAGCGCTGATCATGTTTGTCGTTCTTTGCGCCTATATGATCTGGGACAGCCTGCAGGCCAGAAAAAGCGAATGAAAACGATTTAAATATTATTCTGAAAAACCGCTTAACCAATTAAGCGGTTTTTTTATTTCTGAATCTTTACACAAAAAAATGCGTACCAGTGAAGTTAATGTTTTCTGACTCCTGCGATGAATTCAGTGTAATAAATTTGTTACGGTTTTATTACAAATATCTAAAACTATTTCGCTGATACCCTATAAACACCGATAAAACATTACTCCCCGAATATCATCACGACTTACTTTTTTCTTAATCGAAACTTATGAAACCGATGCACGTAGACGATACCATGAGTTAAGAAAATAAAAATTAAAAAGGAAAGGCCTGACCATGAAAACTCTAATGTCACTTACTGCGCTGGCTATCATGACTGTATTGGCAGCTGCCGGCAAAAACGTTTACGCCGATGAATCGTATGATTATAAGCTCATCAAAGTCAAAACACTCGAGCGGGCGGAACAAAACCTGATTCGGGCGTTAAAATCAAACAGCCTGGCTTTGCAATCCAGCGCTGTGGAAGTCCTCTTTGATATTAAACGTTCGTACGCTGATTTCACCCTTATGAAGGGCGTGGTGCCTCTGATGAAAGTCCTTCGTACGCATCCCGACCAGAACACACGGATATTGGCGGCATTAATTTTATATGATATTCAGGACGGCCGCGGCCTGTGGGCTATTAAAGAAGCATCCAAATTTGACGGTCATCCTACCGTGCGGCATATCTGCGGATCGATCTTCAGGCCGGATAAATCCTATTTTACTGAGGTGGCGACGCTGAGCTGTTCCCAATAAAAATGCCAAAACCGTATCATAAAAAAAGCCTGCGTTTCTGCCATGGAAACGCGGGCTTTCCCGTTGGTATGATGTTGAATGCTTAGGCTTTTTCTTCCCAGATTTGCGCGATCGTTACAATGACTTTAACGGCCATTTCCATATCCTGAACAGCGATCCATTCCAGTTTGGAGTGGAAGCTGTGTTCGCCGGCAAAAATGTTTGGAGTCGGCAAACCCATGTACGACAGGCGCGAGCCGTCCGTACCGCCGCGAATAGGCATCAGTATCGGCTCGATGCCAAGCCGTTTCATCGCTTCGATAGCGTTGCCGGCTACCTGCGGATACCGGTCAAGGACATACTTCATATTGCGATACTGCTCTTTAATCTCAAATTCCATCCGAGCGCCGGGATAGGCCGCCGCGGCGTTTTCCGCCAATTGCCGGAGAAAATCCTCATATTCTTTGAGTTTTTCGGTGATAAAATCCCGAATAATGAATTTTACCGTTGCGAGTTCTTCATTGCCGTTGAAGGCGGTGCAGTGCACAAAGCCCTCGCGTTTTTCGGTGGTTTCGGGCGACAGGCGGTCTTTGGGAAGGCTTTCGATGAAACGGGCGGCCACTTTTACGGCGTTAATCATTTTGTTTTTGGCGTATCCCGGATGGATGTTTTTACCGTGAAATTTAATGGTAACGGCGTCGGCGCTGAACGTTTCGGATTCCACCTCGCCGCGGCTGGAAGCGTCGACGGTATACGCGACGGCGGCGCCGAATTTTTTTACATCGAATTTTTCCGTACCCCGTCCGACTTCTTCATCCGGCGTGAAGCAAACTTTAACGGGACCGTGTTTCACCTCGGGATGTGTCAGAAGATAATGGATGGCATCCATTATCTCGGCTATGCCGGCTTTATTGTCGGCGCCCAGCAGGGTGGTACCGTCGGAGGTGATGATGTCGTATCCTTTCATGTTTTCCAGATCCGGATTGTTCTTCACCTCAATCACCTGGGCCGGGTCGCCAGGCAGGCGGATGTCGCCGCCCTGATAATTTTTATGCACCACCGGTTTGACATGGGCCCCGCTCACAGCCGGCGAGGTGTCCATATGCGCAATGAATCCGATTGCCGGGACGTCTTTCGCGGAATTGGACGGCAGGGTTGCCATCACATATCCGTTTTCATCCATGTGGGCGTCTTTTAATCCCATGGCCTTCAACTCTGCGGCAAGATCGGCGGCAAGGACTTTTTGTTTTTCGGTGCTGGGAAACGCCGTCGCTTCCTCATCCGATTGGGTGTCGTAAGTTACATATTTTAAGAATCGGTCAACACAGGAAAAACGGTAATGGGGATCGAACATGTTATACCTCTTGCAGTTTAAATGGATATATAAATAAACCGAAGAAATATCATAAATAATAAATTCGGAATCAACAAAAAAGGCGGTAACGAACCGCCTTTTTTGAAAAAATCATTGTACCGGATATAAATCAGCCGGCTGTGCTTCTCAGGCTTTCCAGTTTGGTCAGCAATTTTTCTTCCAGTTGCGGATCGCTCAGCGCGGGCGGTGTGTAGGAAGGATCCAGCGCCTGGATTTTAGCGATGCACTGGCTGTAATTACCGGTATGAAAATAGGCATAGGCCTGGTGCAGTTTGACGTCTTCGTCGGTAACCGTTCGGTCATGTTCAAAGACGTACCGTGGTTCCTTGCGTAGCACAAAATCGCCCTTGCTGACACAGGCCGCATACTGTCCCAGCGCCCATTGTGCAAACAGCCAGCCGGCGTAGCCGTCCGTCAGCGAGTCGGCTGCGATCTGCGTAAAATAGCGGTCCGCCGCGGCCATGGAATCCATGCGCAACACAGTCCATCCCAGACCTACCATCGCCGGCGCGCCCTTACTACTCACCAGATCCCGGAAAGCGGTATAGGCTTCGGTATAATCATTGGTTTTTTTTGCGTTCTCAAATTTCGTCCACGCCGCATCCAGCGGGTCTTCTTCTCCGCAACTGACGCAAAAGGCCCATCCGATAAAGCCGATTACTATTAAAAACTTTTTCATAACTTTTCTCCTGTAAGACAGATTGGTATTTTATTATAATTATTATCTTTTTAATTGTCAATGGCTGCATCCATATTATTTAACTAATAACATTTTCCGCGCTTTAACGCCGGTTGCGGTTTCCAGACGGTATATATAAACCCCGCTCGATACGGCCATACCGCTTTCATTCCGTCCGTCCCACAGGATTTCATGATAGCCGGCGACTTGACGGCCATTAACAAGTTCCTTGACTTTCTGGCCGAGAATGTTGTACACGCTCAAACGAACCAGGCCGTTTTCGGGCAGACCGAAACGGATGGTGGTCGCAGGATTGAAGGGATTAGGATAATTCTGCGCCAGTTCGATTTGTTTCGGCAGGAATACGTGATCCGGGTTGTAGAAGAGCATTAGTTTACCCCAGTTGTCGAGCGTAGTTTCTACGCCGCCGTCATGGCCCTCACCGCCGGCGTAAATCCATTTTCCGTTATCTTCGCGGTAGAAACCTATTTTACGCTCGTCAAAATCCTGATAACGCATCCTGGCGTTCAACAGCGCGGTTTCATCATAGAGAAGTTGTACCGTCAGATTCTTTTGCAGCGGGACAGAGCCTTTGATATCGAGGCCTTCGCCAATGACGGTCCAATTTTCCGGCTGGCCGGCTGGAACTGCGGATTGGCGTTTTAATATCGCCTGGAGCAGCGTTTCGCCGTTCGGTTTGGGTTCACGGATGCGGCTGACCATCACCCAGCCGTCTTTCTGCGATAAGGCTTTACCGCCGCGGACGAGCCACTGATCGCCGCTCACGACCAATTCGGCATTCCGGAACAGCTGGGCTACGGTGTACGTTTTTACCGCGTCAGACGTATTGCCGGCGGAATCGGCGCCGGAGACACGGACCAGCAGTTGTCCGGGATTTTCCAGTTTATAGGGCAGGTAATATAAATCATCTTGCCCGGGGACCAGCGACATTGCCGAATCCAGCGTGTCCAGGAGCGCGGACGTAACGCTGTTCCGCACGCTGATGCCCGCCTGCATGCCGTTTACCCTTTCGTCGGTCGCTGTGTAAATGGCGACATATTGTTTGAGCACATCGCTCAGTAAAGAACCCAGTGTCAGTTGCGGCTTTACGGCGTCGATGCGGACAAAGCCGGTGTTGCTGAACCGTTCGCCGCCCCGGCTGTCGGTGGCGCGCACCCGCCAGTAATACGCCCGGAGGGAATCCAGCGGCGCGGCTGGCGTGAAAAACGTGTCCGTCGTTGCATGCAGCTGAACCGTGTCTGTAAACGTTCTGTTATGCGCGATATGCAGACGATACGTAAGCGCGTCGCCGTCGGGATCGCCCCGGCCTTCCCAGCGGAAGGTTGGCGTGCGGTTGTTGATCAAATCAGCCGCATTAAACGCTTTAACGTTAAACGCGTTCGGCGGCGAATTGGAAATACCGATGCCCTGTAAGCTGACCAGCTTTTCCGGAACCGGTGAGTTGTTCAGAATGTGCATGGTATCCCTCAGCATTCCTGATTCGCCGGGCTTAAAAACAACCTGAATGGTAATGGAATCGCCGCTGAATATCGTATCCGGATACGTCATGGCGGTTCTCAGGTAAAAATAACTGCCGCCGCTGAACGTAATATTACTAAGAATAACATCGCCGCCGTTGGCCTGTAACCGAAGGGGTACAGCCAGACTGTCGCCGGTCAGCAAGGAGCCGAAATCCACGCTGGAGGCCGAAACATTCAGATTGCCCGAGGGCGGCACGGCGTTCCCGCGAATCGGTACCCGGAAATCCGAACCCATACTGCCGAATAGAATCAGGGTATCCAGATCAAGGTTAAGTGCGACCGGATGGTAACTGATAAGAATCCTAAGGGTATCGCCCGGAAAAAGCAGCCAATTGCCATTAAGGGAATCCACCGTATACCGGTCACCCGACTGAAGGGTATAACCGTTGATTTGCGCCACACCATCCGGTGAATATAATTCGATTACACGGGAAGCGGTTGTATAGATCGCGACATTCCCGAAATCAAGAACGGCCGGCGCGGCGCTCAGATGACCCATCTTGGGCAGAAACGGCGCCGAAAATTCGGAAGTGTTATTATTGACATCCTGCAAGGCTTGAATCGTCCACCCCGTGATGACCGGAACCTTCATGGACCAGAGCCCGTTACCGTCGGCCGTGGTTTCCGCGGCGAACAACCGCCCCTGCGGATTCATCGATGTGCTGTCCGCATATAAATGAATAAAGGCAAACGGACCCGATGTGCCGTACAGCGTGGAGTCACTCTGAATGCCTGTGATTACGGGCGGTTCCACCCCGCGCTGGGTTGTGTTGATAAAATAAATTCCCTGCTCATTATGGTAGATTTTGTTATACCGGAATAGATTATCCGCAGTATTCGTATCCTGAGCGGCAATCCCGTAATACGTGTTATAAGCAATGTGATTGTAAAAAATCCGGTTCATCGAGGAACCGTTGCTGAGGAATATTCCGTATTGGTTGCCCAAGCCCTGATCACCGGCCTCATTGGTTCCAATCTGATTTTGATATATGTAATTATTATCAGCATTAGATAGACTTATGCCGTGTACGGCGTTGACGATTACATTTCCGGAATCCGGGGTTAAGCCGCCGATGAAATTATCGGTTATACTACCATCCTGATTATTCATAGTAATGCCTGACTGAGTGCCCGGAATGCCTGTGGCGCCCGTATAATCCGTGCCGATATAATTCCCCAGAACCATATTGTTTTGAATGACATTTATCGGACCGCGTTTCCATATCTGGCCGTCACGGGCTTCGTTGTCCGCGGCTCCCTGTTGGAGCACAAATGGCAGCGTGAGAAATTCAATACCGGTGGCATTTCCGGAAATAATGTTACGGCCGGCGGGAGTCCCGTTTCCGATTATATTACCGATGCCGCCGAATTTGACAGTAATACCGGGACCGCCATTGGGAATCGCATACGTTCCGTTGATATCCATGCCGATAATATTACCGGTAACCTGATTGAAATCGGACCGGAGAAGAACAATACCACCTTCCTCGCCATTTCCGGAAACAATGTTACCGCCTTGGATATTGTTGTAATTTGAGATGTATAAATACACGCCGGCGAAAACACCATTCCACCCGTTTCCTAAAGCGTTCAGCCCGGCGGCGTTCAGTCCGATGATGTTGCCGGCAATGGAATTATGCTCCGAGTAGGACAGATAGATGCCGTAGTTGCTGTTGCCGGATATGATATTACGTCCGCCGGTCGTTCCGGTACCTATATGATTATAACTTGTGTAATACAAGCCAATGCCCGTGGTATTGGGCAGCGTATCGTTGCCGGTGTAATCCGTGCCGATCCGGTTTCCGACAATGATATTGTTGACAGAGGCCGTATCCTGAATGAGGATGCCGCTGTTTAGGTTACCGGATATCACATTACCATCGCCGAAAGCGGAGCCGATGCGGTTGTCATGGGCGCCGCCTTGAATGATAATTCCGTTTCCGTTTGGCACAGCAACGGTTCCGGCCGCGTTGGTTCCTAGATAGCAATTCGTAATCGCGTTTTGATAAGCCCCGGCCCCTGAAATCAGAATGGCCGCTTCATTGCTCATGTAGGTGCCACACCCATTGATGATGAGGCCGTTTATCTGATTATGGGATGATGGGATTTCCAGACCATTACCCATTTCCGCGCCGTTGATGACGATATCCGGTACATCGTCCGCGTCGGTGTCGCCGTCAATGACCGTATAGCTGTCCGTCAGCGCGGGCAAAGTGTAGTTTAACTCGATCGGCATTCCGGCCGGCAGATTAAACTTGATGGTGTCGGGCCCTGGATGGGCATTGGCATATTGGAGAGCATGTCTCAGGGTCCCTATCGATGTGTCGTCGGCGGCCTTAGTTACGATCAGGTGATTCGGATTGGTTAAATAGGCATTTGAAAACGCCGAGGTTCGGCCCGTGACCGTTTGCAAGGCCGTGATGAACGTGTTGGGCGGCAACCCACCGGGTAATCGGAACGCCCATTCCGGCGTGCTACCTATGGTAGCCGTCATGCCGATAAAGTTCCGGCCTTCATCTTCCGCATCCATATATACTTGTATCGAACTGAATGGGGAAGCGGTTCCATAGATGGTGTCGTTGGAAAAAGCATAAATGGTCGGCGGCGATATATTATTCTGCGCGCCGTTTACTATATAAATGCCGGCGTTTGCATTATGATATATACTGTTTTGATAAATAATGGCGCTGTCGATGCTGCTACCATACAGGGAAATGCCGTATGGACTGTTATGAGCGATCCGGTTATAGGCAATCGAATCAATCCGCAAAGGCGCGCCTTCTCCCAGAACACTGATGCCGCTGTTCCAATTAGAAAGCATCTGATTGCCGCTAAAATCGGTACCAATATAATTATTCAGAATTTTTATATTTCTGATCCGCCCATCGCTATTCGTAAAAAATATTCCGGGACCAAAATTACCGGATATAACGTTCCGGCCGGCCGCGGAACCGTTCCCTATCCGGATATGGTAGCAGTCATCTCTTATGGAGATACCTCCATTCTGATTACCGATAGCCGAGTCCCCTTGGGCATTCGTCCCGATGTAATTATTAATAATATCAATTTCTGAGGAATTGGAGATTGCTATTCCAATGCTACTACCACTGATTATATTACGCTGCTCTTCGTTCAAGCCCCCGATTTGAACGCTCAGGCAGTTAAACAATTGTATGCCGCCGTCGTTACGAGCCGGACCCGCGCCGTTGATGGTTGTTCCTATGTAGTTGCCGTATATCTGAGCGTTATTGGCGTTAAAAATAGAAATACCGTAGGTGTTGCCTTCATACTCGTTGAAACCGAGTTTATTATTGGCGATATAAGCGAAATGACTATTCTCACCCACGTAAATGCCGCCAAAACGGTTACCGTGCGCGCCGCCATAACCGTCGAAACCGACCCAGTTGTTGATGATCGAATTGTTTTCGGAATAGTTGAGATTGATACCATACGAAGCGGAACCTGAAATAATATTCCGGTCGCCCGGTGCGGGGCCGCCAATCTGGTTATGGTCACTGAAATCTAAGAAAACGCACCCGTTATCATTTCTTAATGTGGTTATACCTGCACCCGTTGAACTGAGGCCGAAGTAATTTCCGCGGATGATATTATCATGCGTGCCGGACAAATACAAATCCGCGTTCTGATTGCCGGCAATAACGTTGCGACCCTCTTCGGTACCGTCGCCGATGTAATTCCGGTAAGCTCCGTTCTGGATATATATACCATGCAGGTTGGGATTAAGAGAGATGCCGTCCAGCCGGATGCCGATGTAGTTGCCGATGATCAGGTTGTCATGACTGGAGGTGTCGGTCATTTTAATCCCGGCGCCGGAGGTTTGACGGCTACCGGAAAGAACCAATCCTTTGATGACATTATGACTGGATTGGATGGTTATAATATCCTGGGTGTTTAAAGCGCTACCGTCCACTTCAATATCCGGCGTCCGATCATCGTCAATATCGCCGTTAATGAACGTAGGTTGGGTAATGGGCGGAAGGCCGAGAGTTGTTAAATAGATGGTTCCCTTCCAAACAGCCGGATCAAACATAATTGTATCCGGTGCGGTGGTTGTATTAGCGGAATCAATGGCCCATCGTAAAGAACCGCGTCCGGTGTCCTCCGTCGTTGTAACAACGATGCCGCGGGGCGCTGCGAAGGGTTTGGCGCTGACTTCTTTGGAAAAGCCGCTTACGCCGCCGTCATGAACCGTCGCGAGCCGGAAATAGTAGCGTGTACCGACCTGCAGGCCCGTGTAAGTCCGCGTTGTATCGTAAAGATTGCCCGTTTGCGTGCTGTCCATTTGCGAAACGGGATTAGGCGACGTCCCGAAATAAATCCGGTAGCGCTGAAAACCGCTGGTCAACTGTGGTGTGGACCATGTTAGCGTGACTTGCCCCACGCCGGGCTTGGCGGCAACGCTGCGGGGCACATATGTCGGCCGAATCAGAAAATCCCGAATACGGCTCATTAATGTATCTTTATTGCTGGCGCCCGTACCATTGACCAGGCCGGCTATCTCAAAACTCAAAGCCACAATCCGGTACGTGCCGTTGTTCCAGGATATGCCGTGACAATTGGAATTATTATAGAAAATGCCGGTTGAACTGTCCGGCTCAAGATAATCCAGATAGCTGTTTATGCCGTTATATTCCGTAAATGACATATTATCGGTAATCGTTCCGGCTGTACCCAACATAGGTGTAGTGGCATTCACGGCTATGGCGCTGCCATCATCGGCATTCGATAAGCCGCAAAGCTGACGGGCAATTAAATATCCCGGGTTTGTACTGGGCCATCCCCATATATCCCCGCCTTCGATATAGATGCTGCCGCCTTGCAAGGCATAGTTGTATATATTCATCGCTTCGTTGATGGTCAACCCGTGATAACCCGGATCATAGAACCCGAAATGTAAAAAGATGGCATCATACATGGAATAATCCGTCGGCAATGCGCTGTTCACGGCAGGATAGGTTACATTATAACCGTTATTTTCCAGAAAAGTTTTCCAAACCGGTCCGGAATGGTTATTTATGTTTCCGTCCCATACAAAGATGTTCTGAGCGCTCCCCGCGCCACTAAAACCCGACCAGAAAAGAAACACGGCGAAGATAAATTTGGTAAACTTCTTTTTCATAGAAACTCCTTCTGTTTAACAAATAACATATTCTTCCAATATTTTTTTAATCTGGAATTTTGTACTTCTCCCTTGGTGGTGTGTATAAAAGAATGTATGGATAACAGCGCCGAATTGCAAATATTTTTTAAAATTTATAATGAGTTTACGATGGTAATATCCGTAATTTTTTAATTTTTTTTTTCATTCGATAAAGCACTTGATTTTTATTTATAGTTGGTCTAACTTGCTATGATGATGGTTTCAGCCAATTTAACCAAAGACCAGACGATTTGCATCGCTGGTTTTTTTATTGACGATCGGATTCTGTGATGAGCGGAAAAAAAACGATTTTTGATCATATCGAAATTTCCGCGGGCGCCGGCGCCTCCAGAAATACCGGTGAAAAACCGAAGCGCGTCAAGGAACGGTTTGAATGGATTGAAGTGCCCCAGCCGCCGGCCTACACCGGACGTTTTAAGAAGGAGGCCCGGGATGTATCTTCCAAGCGCTGTCCCCGTTGCGGCTGGCTGGATCGGCAGACCGTTACGGAGTGCTTCCGGTGCGGCTATGACTTTGAGACGGAGGAAATGCATCTGGATTTTTTCCGCCGTGAAAACATCGAACTGCCGCCGGTGGAAGTCAAAGTAGATATGGGGTTTCAGGATATCCTGAGCCAGAAACAATACGATAATCCCGAAGCGTTTCGTCTGCGCCTGCAGGCCGAACAGCTTCATCTTATATCGGGTTTTGATCGGCTGATTGCGATCGGCGATACGAACATTCATCATTACGAGTACCAGATACAAACCGCTCTGGAGGCGCTCCGGCGCATGCGCGGCCAGGTGCTGCTCGCCGACGAAGTCGGTCTCGGCAAAACCATCGAGGCCGGCATCATCACCAAAGAATTAATCGGGCGTAATCTGGCGCGGTCCATCCTGATTCTGACGCCCGCATCGCTGGTCGGTCAGTGGCAGGACGAAATGCTGGTCAAGTTCGGCGAGCATTTCAAAATCGCGGAAAAGGAAGACGACTGGCGGGAAAACCGGATTATCGCTTCCATTGATCTGGCCAAGCGCAAGGAAGCCTCAGCCATCCTGAAAGCGCGCCATTTTGACCTGCTGATCGTGGACGAAGCGCATCGGCTCAAGCACCGCGGCACCATCGGCTTTAAGTTCGTCAACAGCCTCAAGAAAAAATATGTCCTCCTGCTGACGGCGACACCCGTACACAACGATCTGACGGAATTGTACAGCCTGATCACCATACTCAAACCGGGCATTTTCGGAACCATCCGCTCGTTCAAGCGCAAGTTCATGCTCAAAGACGACCCGCGCATTCCGAACAACGAAGACCAGTTGAAACACATCCTGCGGGAAGTCATGATCCGCAACCGTCGCGACAAGGTTGGCATCCGCCTGCCCCCGCGCAAGGCCGCCATCTATCACATGGAACTGTCCGAAACCGAACAGGCATTGTATACGGGCGTTACGGACTATGTCCGCGACGAGTTCCGCCGGGATACGGAATACGAGACGCACATACTCTCGCTGATCACCCTGCAGCGGGAATTGTGCAGCAGCCCGCAGGCCACACGGCAAACCCTACTGAATTTTCTGCAGCGGCCTTATCCCCAGCGAACCAGGGAGCGGCTGGAAATGTTCGTAAAGCTGTGCGAGGCGATACCCGTCAGCCGTAAAACTACAGCCGTCTTGGAAATCTTAAACAAATTTTCTGACCCGACGATTATCTTCGTCGAATTTATTGAAACCATGAAGGCGCTTCAGACGGCGCTCGAACAGGCGGGATATTCGGTTGAACTGTTTCACGGAGGACTGGGCGGCACGCAGGCCCGCCGCGAGGCCATCGAGCGGTTCCGAAAATCCAAGCAAATCCTTATCAGCACACAGGCCGGGGGCGAAGGGCTCAATTTACAGTTCTGCCGCCAGATCATCAACTACGACCTGCCGTGGAATCCCATGCGCGTGGAACAGCGCATCGGCCGCGTGCATCGGCTGGGACAGGACCGCGATGTTTTCGTCTTTAACCTGTCCGTCACCGGCACTATCGAGGCGCGCGTCCTGGAATTGCTCAGCCACAAGATTCGCATGTTCGAACTGGTCATCGGCGAATTAGACATGATCCTCGGCGACCTGGAAACCGACCGGACTTTCGAGCAGAAAATCGCCGACATCTTCCTGCAAAGCCCGGATGAGGCCTCCCTGGAGCGCGAATTCGAGAAGTTTGGCGAAGAACTGGTTTCGGCACGCAAACATTTTGACCAGATAAAATCCGGCCAGGAAGTTCTGTCCGACATTACGGACGTTTCCTGAACCTTCAGATACTATTTTTTTATTTAAGGAATCACATGCGCAAGCACAAAATCATCTGGGCGGACGACGAGATCGAACTGCTCAGGCCGCACATTCTGTTTCTCCAGCAGCGGGGATATGAGGTCGTCCCTGTCACCAACGGCGAAGACGCCGTTAATTTTATCCAGAAAGATCAGTTTGACATGGTCCTGCTGGATGAAATGATGACCGGGAAAGACGGCCTTACGACGCTTGAGGAAATCAAAGCCATCGACCCCTCGCTGCCGGTGATTATGATCACAAAGAGTGAAGAAGAAAAACTCATGGAAGACGCCATCGGCAGAAAGATCGATTTCTACCTGACCAAACCGGTCAATCCGAGCCAAATCCTTCTGGCGCTGAAAAAAATCCTTGATACCAAGCAGATCACGGAACAGCGCCTTTCGAGAGATTATATTCAGGAATTTAACGCCATTACGCGCAAACTGATGGAACCGCTGAATTACCGAGACTGGATGGACATACATCGGTCGCTCTCTCAGTGGGACATCGAACTCGACGCGCATCCGGAACTCGGCCTCCAGCAAACGCTCAATGACCAGAAGCACACCTGCAACGTCGAGTTCGGAAAATACATCGAAAAGCATTACCGGGACTGGCTGGAGGCATCCGCCAAAGAACGCCCGCTGCTGTCTCCCGAAGTAGTGCCGCATTACGTGTTTCCGAAAATTGCCGCCAAGAAAAAAGTCGTGTTCATTGTCATTGATTGCCTGCGCCTGGACCAGTGGCTGAATTTTGAGCCCCTTTTATATCCGTACTATTCGGTGCAGAAGGATTATTACTTTTCGATTCTGCCGACCGCCACACCCTACGCGCGAAACGCCATATTCAGCGGGCTGTATCCGATTGACATCGAGAAAAAATTTCCGGACATCTGGGCAAAAGGCGAGGAGGACGACTCCAGCCGCAACCGTTTCGAAAAAGAACTGCTCGAATATCAGCTGAAGGTCAACCGTGTCCCGATGGATTCGGAACCCCGGTACATTAAAGTCCTGAACATTGACGCCGCCAAAAATCTCGGGCAGAACATCCTCAGCATCGTCGAGTCCACGCAGTTTACGGCCATTGTCATCAATTTTCTTGACGTGCTGGCCCACAGCCGCAGCGATTCTACCGTTATTAAGGAAATCGCACCGAACGAGCCGGCTTATCGTTCGCTTTCGAATTCCTGGTTCACGCACTCGCCGTTCTTCGAGGTGCTGAAAATGCTGTCGCGGCTGCCGGTGACCATACTCATCACTTCCGATCACGGGAGCATCCGCAGTCTCCATGGCACGCAGGTAATCGGCGATAAGGAAACCTCCACCAGCCTGCGCTATAAATACGGCAAGAACATCAAGGCCAATCCGAAACATGCCCTGCACGTGAAAAAACCGTCTGATTTTAAACTGCCGATGCGGGGCGTTAATACTTCTTACATCATTGCCAAAGAAGATTATTATTTTGTGTATCCGACCAATTATCATTATTATTTAAATTATTACAAAGACAGCTTCCAGCATGGCGGTATTTCCATGGAAGAAATGATCCTCCCGGTGATTGAATTGGATCCGCGCGTCTGATGGAATGCTATCCGATTTTAAGAAACAATTCCACATGCGGCTCGTATATTTAATCTAAAAAGACCGATAAGAACATGCTAACGACCTTCTCCCCATGAACCGTATCGCCTATATACTCGTTCCGGTACTTTTTTTTATCGGGTTGTTGTTTAATTCCTTTGCGTATTACGCCAAAGTCGTTTTTGCGCTGAACACATGGATTAACGATCTGATCCTATTGTCGATTCTGATACTTTCGCTGCATACGATTTTCCGTTCGGCCCGTCTGGACAGCATCGGCATCACGCAGAAGCTCCGGCTAATCCTGATATTAATCCTGATGATCTACCTGGTCAGCCTGGCGCTGGTTTCGGCGGTACAGCCGGAATTTATCACGCCGCGTTACGCCGGCGGTTATGTTTTCAAACCCAATTCCTGGTCGGCCATGGTTACCGCCAATATCATCGGAGCGGTAGCGATCATCAGCCTGACACTTTGTTTTCACCTGATTCGGAGCCTGATCTACTACCGTCAGAAAAAAAACACGCATTTTTATTTTCTGTTCATGGTGCTGAGCGGCGCGGTAACCATCATCTTAGCCACGCTTTCCGGCAAACCGCTGAAATATGACCTGGGTTATAATTTCATACTGACTTCGGTAGGCCTGATGGTAACCACGCTGTTCATGATCCCGAATGTTTTCCGTGTGGGTTGGGTCACGGCGCTAAACCGGAAACAGAAGTTCTTTACGTTTATCGGAGGCATTGTATTTGTTTTGGTGGCGGCCGGACTTTTCGGCGCGGAAGTCGGCGGCGGATTAACCTACGCCGATATGGTCAATTCCTACAGCATTCTGGCTGGTTCGTTTCTGATGCTGATGACCATTTTTATGTTGCTTTACAGCCTCGCCACCACCATCAATGTGCTGATGCATCTGCCAACGGCCGCCATTTACGACAAAAAGGTCCGGGAAATCAATTCCATTTACAGCCTGAGCCGCGCCATCACGACGGTATTTGATTTTGACCGGATCGCGCGTTCCGTAACGGAACTCGCGGCCGATGCCACCAACGCGCAGGCCTGCTGGATTGACACGGCAACTTCCAAATCGCCGGCGCTTTCCCGGCCGATGCAATTATCGGCGCTGAAGATTAAACCGCCGCTGAAAATACCCTACCTCGAGCGCAAACTGGAAAACCGCGGCCAGACCGAAAGTTATCCGGAAGCGACCGACCGCGACGTAGTCGAGGCCACGCTGAGCGCCATCATGGATGAGATTCTTAAAAATAAAAAACCGCTGGTCATCAATCAGGCGCGCCGAGAAAAACTGAGCCGGCATCTGAAAAAGACCGGCATTGAATCCCTGATGGTTGTACCCATGCTTTCTTACGAGGAAGTCATCGGTATCATATATGTCGCAAAAGCCATTCCTTTCGGATTTGACCAGGAAGACGTGGCGATCGTTTCGGCCCTGGCGAATCAGGCCACGGTGGCCATCGAAAATACCCGGCTCGTAAAGGAGTCCCTCGAAAGGGAACGTTTGGCTGAGGAACTGCGCATCGCCCACGAAGTACAGATGCGCCTCATTCCCCAGACGGTGCCCGCCGTGATGAATGCGGAGAAGACCTTTTCCGTCGGTATCGGCGCCGTAACCGTACCGGCGCTGGAAGTGGGAGGCGATTACTACGATTTTCTGAAACTCCCCGGCAATCATACCGGTATTGTCGTTGCGGACGTTTCCGGTAAAGGCACTTCGGCGGCGTTTTACATGGCTGAAATCAAAGGGATCATTCAGGCCCTCGGCGCGCAGTACACCTCGCCAAAGGAACTGCTGGGCGCGGTTAATCAAGTACTTTATCATAGCATCGACCGCAAAACCTTTATCACCCTGATATGGGCTGACATTGATATCGACCGTCAGGAGGTCCGCATCGCCCGCGCCGGCCACTGCCCGTTGTTATACCTGCACGGTAATCAGGCGGAATTCCTGCTCTCCGACGGCATCGGTCTGGGCCTGGATCCCGGACCAATCTTCCGCAAAAGCATCACGGAGCTTTGCCTGCCGCTCCAGCCCGAGGATGTATTCGTTCTCTATTCCGATGGACTCATGGAAGCGCGTAATGCCATGGGCGACGAATACGGTGAACAGCGGTTATCCGAAATCGTTCTGCGGAATCGGCATCTGTCCGCGGAATCTATCAAGGACACAATTATCGCCGATGTTTCGGCCTTCGTGGGCACAATGAAAAGCCACGATGACCTGACCTGCGTCGTATTCAAAGTTAACGCCGTTTCAGTCGTAAACACCCAGTCCCTGCCTGCCGCCACAGCCCGGGACGTAACCACAAATCCAATAGGTTGAATGAGCGTATTTTCAGCTTGAAATATTAATAAAATTCCTTTACTATGAATCGTTTTACGGAAAAATATATTCATTAAACAGGGCAAAATAGTATGAATGGTTTTGAAGTTACCCGAAGGGACCATCAGGAAATATCGACGTTGTTCATCAAAGGACATCTGGATGCCCACACCTATCCGCGTTTCGAGACCGAACTGCAAAAACTGATCGATGAAAAACGCTACAAAATTATCGTGGATTTCCGCGATCTTTCATACATTTCCAGCGCCGGCCTCGGGGTGTTTATGGGTTTCATCGAAACGGTGCGCGATCATTCCGGGGATATAAAACTATGCACCATGCCGCCCAAAGTCTTTAAGGTTTTTGATCTGGTCGGATTCCCAAGCCTCTACGAGATCCTGAGCGACGATCAGGAAGCCCTGAAACGATTCGAAAATCGTCCATCCGAAACGTAGGTATCCGTAACCCCCCGTATCATGAACACCGACAACCTAAATACGTTTTCCATGCAGATTGCCAGCCGAACGGACAATCTGGAAATCATTCGCATGTTCGTGGCGGATATCGCAAAAAACCTCGGCATGACGGAAGAGGCCGTTTATGAAATCGAACTTGCCGTGGACGAGGCCTGCACGAATGTCATCAAACATGCGTACCGCTTCGACAGCACGCAGTATATCGATATCACGGTACAAACCAATTCCAGAAAACTCACGATCATCATCAGCGACCGCGGCGTTGGATTCAACCCCGACCAGCTGGAATCGCCCGAACTACGCATCAAAAAACATGCCCGCGGCGGTCTCGGTATCGCGCTCATACGCAAGGTCATGGATGAGGTCACCTTTGACATCCATCCCGGCCAGCGCAATGAAGTGCGTATGGTCAAGTATTTTTAATTTCCCCGGTTTTCCACTTTCAGAAAAATTGCCCATGATTCTTATCGCCGTTTTTTCCGGCTTAAGTCTGTACCCTCCCGAAAATCTTCTTTATCTCATGATACCGGTTTTCCTGTTGTATCCTGAAATCCACTACCGGTTTAAATATTTTCCCTTTAGCCGCTATTTCAGAAAAGAACCGGAGATACTCGCTGACGCCCCCTACCGCTTAGAACCCGGACAACCTCTGCCGGTACTCGTCATGATCAAGGATTCGGACCGCTTCCCTATTCATATAACCAGGGTTGAAATTCTTGTCCGGCATGCCCGGGACCAAGTACAGGAAGAATATGGTATGGGAGAAGCCATCAGCCGGCCATTCTGGAGCAGGATTTTTGAAATAAATCTGCCGGCGGCCTTCAGGGGCAAACACGCCCTGGTTGACGTCACCATCCATGCGGAAGCAAAGGGGAAAAAAGTCGTCGTCCGTAACGACAATTTTACCGGCCTTTCACAGCAATCCCTGCGGGTGTTCTGCGCTGAAGTGCCTCTGCCGCTGCCGCCGGGTTGGATAGCCGGTGATATCCATTATCATAGTCATTACACTTCCGACCAGGTCGAATACGGCGCTTCCCTCGAAGATACGCGCATTATGGCCCGTTCAGCAGGACTGAAATTCTTTGCTGTAACGGATCATTCTTACGACCTGGATGACGCCTGGGACAATTATCTGACCCGCGACCCGTTTTTACCGAAATGGAAAGATCAAATTAATGCAATCGATCGCCTGAATGCAAATCCTGACGGTTGCGTGCTCCTGCAGGGCGAGGAAGTAACCTGCGCCAACGCCGATGGCCGGAACATCCACTGCTTGGTGCTCAATAACCGGGAATATCTGCCCGGTTCCGGGGACAGCGCGGAGCAATGGTTAAAGACGCGTTCGGAGCTTTTGTTAACCGATGTAAGCCGGCGCACGGCTTCCGAAGCGCTGATTATCGCCGCGCATCCGGCCGAGGAAGTCCCCATCCTCCAGCGCTGGCTGATTCGCCGGGGCAATTGGACTGACGCGGATTGGAATCAGCCTTTCCTCCACGGATTCCAGATTCTCAACGGCGCCGACAACCGCTCATTCCGGAACGCCCTCGCACGCTGGAAGGAACTCCTGTTGCAGGGACGAAGGGTCTGTATTTATGCCGGCAACGACGCTCACGGTAATTTCAACCGGTTCCGTCAGGTCCGCCTGCCGATGATTACCCTGCATGAACGCCTCGATTATCAGCTTTTCGGCTGGGCAAAAACGCTGGTCCGGCTGGACGATCGGCCGCTGAATCCGGAAAATATTTTTCATGCCATTCGCAACGGTGCGGTAATGATTTCTACGGGACCCTCAGTAGAAATCCAATTACAAAACCCGGATTCAAATCAATATTCCATTGGAAATATCGCCCCGCCGGGAAATTACTCTGCAATAATCAACGCGCAAAGCACTGCGGAATTTGGAATGATTACTAAGTTACAACTTATCCAGGGTCGGGTTGGTTCGAGTGAAATGACGGTTGCCGACAATGCCAACACTGCGTTAGGCTACAAAAAATCTTTTTCTCTGAAATTAAACCTACCCGCGAACGCTTATGTGCGTGCGGTTCTGGAAACCGATAAAAACCATTTATGCGTTACCAATCCTATTTGGATTGATGGCGCGCTTCATTAAACCAATTGAAGATACAGACTCTTAAGATATAGCGTTTCCGGAATCTGCAGGATCCATGGATGGTCCGGCGGCTGATAGGTAATCCGCTCCACCCGCAGCCGCACGCCGTGATCGGCCGAAGCAAAGCGCGCCGCTTCCAGCATGAGATCGACCGGCATGTGATACGCGCAGGACGATAAAACGATATAGCCGCCGCGCCGCAGCATCGGGATGGAATCGTGAAGCAGTTTCCAATAGGTCCATTTCAGCTTAGGTATCCCTTCCTTCCGTTTTGCAATAGCGGGCGGATCCATAACGATGACCTGATACTTTTGCGGCTCGGCAAGGGACGGGCGCTGTTCAAGAAAAGAAAACACGTCGCGGCAATCAAATCGGCAGGCGTCATGCATAAGGTTCCGTCCTGCATTGCGCGCTGCGGCCTCAACAGCCTGGGGATCGCTGTCGATACCGGTAACCTCAGCTCCGGACGCGGCCATGGCCACCGAAAAACCGCCCGAATAACAGAACAAATCCAGCCCTTTTTCCCCGCGCCCGATTAACGAACGGACAACCGATCGATTGTCCCTTTGATCTAAATAAAAACCTGTCTTGTGCCCTTTTTTGACATCGACAATAAATTGAAGCTCGTTTTCTCGGATGAAAATTTCTTCCGGCACGGCTCCGAACAACAGCCCGGATGATAATTCCAGCCCCTCTTCCTGGCGCGATTCCATGTCGCTGCGTTCGTAGATGCCATCCGGTTTTGCCAGATCGGCCAGTATATTGGTTATCGCCGCCCGGAAACGATCAACGCCAAGCGTCCGGAATTGTACCGACAAATAACGGTCATACTGATCGACCATCAGGCCGGGTATGAAATCCGCTTCGCCGTGGACCAACCGCATGGCATTCGATGATATTTTAATGGCTTTTCGGTATTCCAGAATTTTTTTTATCCGGTTGTAAAAAAAGTCCTCGTCAATGGGAATGTTTTGCCTGGAGTAGATACGCACCGGTATATGCGATCGGGAATTGTAAATCCCAACGCCGATAAAATTATTCTGTGAATCGCACACCGACACGGCGGAGCCATCCTCGATGGACTCGCGGTCTTTGCGGTGCGTCGCTATATCATCGCGAAAAATCCAGGGATAGTTGTTGAGGATTTTCTTTTGTTTGCCTTCTTTGAGCCGGATGCGCTGCATGGTCTTTCAATGGTCTTTAACGTTTAATGAATAACTCGGATGGGTTTCATATTTAACAAACCGCGCAAGATACGCAATGACCAAAGCGGTTCCGCTTGCTGAAAAAACAAACATCGCCTGCGGTGACAGCGCGATCCAAATCCATCCGCCCGCAATACTGGCCAGCATGATCATGACGCTGTGGAAACTGGTAAAAAAACCAATTGCGGTCGCTGTTTCTGATTTCGGGCACAGATTGGTAATCCATGCCTTGGAAATGCCTTCCGTGGCCGCGGCATACGCCCCGTATAAAAAAAATAATCCGTAAATCCAGTATATATTGCCGATAAAAGCGATGCCCGCGTAAACGACAACAAAAATTAAAAGGCCGGCCAACAGCGTAGGCTTCAGGCCGATCCGGTCGCCGAGATGGCCCAGCGGGTAAGAGAGCAGCGCATAGACCAGATTATAAAAAATGTAAACACCGATGACGTGCGCGTCGCCTATGCCCCGATGTTTCAGAATCAACAATAAAAAGGCGTCGGAACTGTTCATCAGGGCAAACGCCAGCAGGCCAATCACCAGACGGCGATAGGCCGGCGCCGACGTTTTCCAGTATGTCAGATAGCTGAAAAATCCGGTCGGCAGGTTTTTTTTCCGATCGGCCGATTTGTCCCTGACCATCATAGAAAAAATTACCGCCACTAAACCCGGTAATGCCGCGAGAATAAACAGCGTTCTGTAATCGCCGGGATATGCGATAAGGTAAATCAATGCCAGCGCCGGCCCGATTGCCGCGCCGAGCGTATCGGCGCCCCGGTGGAAACCGAAAACCCTACCTTTATGCTCCGGTGTCGTCTCGTCGGACAGCAGAGCATCCCGCGCGGCCGTTCGTATGCCTTTACCAAAACGGTCCAGCGTGCGGGCCGTGAAAATCCAGATGGGATACACCAATACAGCCATCATCGGCTTGGATACGGCGCTTAATGCGTATCCGATTTGAATGAACGGCGCGCGCCGGCCTGACAGATCGGACCATCTTCCGAAATATCCTTTGCTCAGCCCGGCCACCGCCTCAGCGATGCCTTCCAGCACACCGATAAGCAAAACGCTGAAACCGATCGACTGAAGGTACAGCGGCATTACCGGATACAGCATCTCGCTGGCTATGTCGGTAAAAAGACTGACCAGTGAAAGTAAAATGACCGTGCGGGTAATGATTTTCATGGCATGTATTTACGGGGTCGGCTGGAAATCAATTTGTCGGGAATCGGCGCCGGATGATAATGGTCCAGATAGGCCATCACGGAATCAACATATTCGGTACAATAATATAAATCTTTAAAATCCGGATGAGCAAATTTTTCCGAATAGATGGCTTCAAACACTTGCAGTAACGGTTCAAAAAAATGTCTGGTATTGAACAAAATAATAGGTTTTTGGTGAAACTTCAGTTGCTTCAGTGTGATAACCTCAAGGAGTTCCTCAAGCGTACCGAACCCCCCCGGAAGCGCAATAAACGCATCCGAACGATTTTCCATGATGGCTTTTCTTTCCCGTAAATCCTGAGTAATGATGATTTCATCCGCTTCTTCATAAACAACATTCATTTTATGCAATCGCTCCGGAATGACGGCAATAATTTTTCCTTTCCCCGATTGGCAGGCTCGTGCCACCGTTCCCATAAGTCCGATACGTCCGCCGCCAAAAATTATATTAAAATTTCTCCGGCTCAGCGCCTTACCCAGTTCATGCGCGGCATTGTGATACGCATCATGGATAGTATCGCTGGAAGAAGCGTAAATGCATATTGTCTTTATTGATACCACACAAGGACCCGTCAGGTTTTTTATGACCGCAAAACATAATGGATAGCGCTTAATTTGTCAACAGATTTAATTCACAGCTAAAGCTTGATTATAGAATTTTTTTTTATTACCATTAATGCCATAATGCGCCCGTAGCTCAATGGATAGAGTGTTGGCCTCCGGAGCCAAAGGTTGTGGGTTCGACCCCCGCCGGGCGCACAAAAAACAGAGACGGTATCAGTCACTGTTTTTTTTTGGACGAAACTTGCAATACGGATTGCCCCAACCCTCTGTTCTAATAACATCATCAGCCCGCAACATTTTGCGCCCGTAGTCCCGACTACAGGCGGGAGGGTGGCTTCCGGAGTCCCGACCCATGTCGGGATTGTGGGTTCTCCGCCTGAGGCGGACCCGCCGGGCGCACAAAAAACAGAGACGGTATCAGTCACTGTTTTTTTTTTGGACGAAACCTGCAATACGGATTGCCCCAACCCTCTGTTCTAATAACATCATCAGCCCGCAACATTTTGCGCCCGTAGTCCCGACTACAGGCGGGAGGGTGGCCTCCGGAGTCCCGACCCATGTCGGGATTGTGGGTTCTCCGCCTGAGGCGGACCCGCCGGGCGCACAAAAAACAGAGACGGTATCAGTCACTGTTTTTTTTTGGACGAAACTTGCAATACGGATTGCCCCAACCCTCTGTTCTAATAACATCATCAGCCCGCAACATTTTGCGCCCGTAGTCCCGACTACAGGCGGGAGGGTGGCCTCCGGAGTCCCGACCCATGTCGGGATTGTGGGTTCTCCGCCTGAGGCGGACCCGCCGGGCGCACAAAAAACAGAGACGGTATCAGTCACTGTTTTTTTTTTTGGACGAAACTTGCAATACGGATTGCCCCAACCCTCTGTTCTAATAACATCATCAGCCCGCAACATTTTGCGCCCGTAGTCCCGACTACAGGCGGGAGGGTGGGTCTTTCGCTCATATAATCACAAAATATTTTATCAATAAAATTTCATTTTAGATTTTTTTTTATTATTTTTGCCTATTGAATCAACCTATAAAAATTTCATAAAGGAATATTTATCATGAGAACTATACACGCTCCCCGTGGCAATCAAATAACTTGCAAAGGCTGGATACAGGAAGCCGCCATGCGCATGCTGATGAACAACCTCGATCCGGAAGTCGCCGAGAATCCGCAGGAACTTGTTGTTTACGGCGGATCCGGCAAAGCGGCACGGAATTGGGAATGTTATGACGCGTTAATCAGAACACTGCAGAACCTTGAAAACGACGAAACGATGTTGGTGCAGTCCGGCAAACCGGTTGCGGTTTTTAAATCACATACCGATGCGCCGCGCGTGATTATTGCCAATTCCAACTTAGTTCCGTATTGGGCCACCTGGGAAAAATTCCGCGAGCTGGAGCGTATGGGACTGACCATGTACGGGCAGATGACCGCCGGAAGCTGGATTTATATCGGCACACAGGGTATTCTGCAGGGCACTTATGAAACCTTCGGCGCGCTGGCTCAAAGGCATTTCAAAGGATCGTTAAAGGGCACCATTACACTGACCGCCGGCCTGGGCGGCATGGGTGGCGCCCAGCCGTTGGCCGTCACAATGAATGACGGCGTAGCTATCGTGGTGGAAGTGGACCCGGTGCGCATCAAACGCCGCTTAGACACAAAATATTGCGATGTCATGGCTACCGGCGTGGATGAGGCCTGGAATATGGCCCAGGATTTCAAAAAGAAAGGCGTGGCCAAATCCATCGGCCTTCTCGGTAACGCCGCCGAAGTGCTGCCGGAAATGCTTAAAAAAAATTACCAGCCCGACGTACTGACCGATCAAACCTCAGCCCACGACGCCCTGCACGGCTATGTACCGGTCGGCATTAAAGTCGAAGAACTTGTTCAATATCGAAAAGATAAGCCGGAAGATTATATCAAACGAGCCATGGAATCCATGGCCATTCATGTGGAGGCCATGCTGGAATTTCAGAAGCGCGGCGCCGTCACGTTCGATTACGGCAACAACATCCGCCAGCAGGCGCTGAAGCAGGGCGTCCAAAAGGCGTTTGATTTCCCCGGATTCGTGCCGGCGTTCATTCGTCCGCTGTTCTGCGAGGGCCAGGGACCGTTCCGCTGGGTAGCCCTGTCCGGCGACCCGGAAGATATATATACCACCGACAGAGCTTTGATTGAAGCCTTTCCGCATAAAGAACATATGATTCGCTGGCTGACCAATGCAAAATCCAAAATTCATTTTCAAGGACTGCCGTCCCGCATCTGTTGGCTGGGCTATGGCGAACGCGACAAGGCCGGGCTGATATTCAATGATCTGGTCAAAACGGGAAAAGTCAAAGCGCCGATCGTGATCGGCCGTGATCATCTGGACTGCGGCTCTGTGGCCTCGCCAAATCGTGAAACCGAATCCATGAAAGACGGCAGCGATGCCATCGCCGACTGGCCGCTCCTGAATTTTGCCATCAACGCCGTCAATGGCGCCTCGTGGGTATCCCTGCATCACGGCGGCGGTGTGGGCATCGGATATTCCCTGCACGCCGGCATGGTGATTGTTGCCGACGGCACAGACGCCGCAGCCAGGCGCCTCCAGCGCGTCCTTATCAGCGATCCCGGCATGGGCGTGGTCCGCCACAGCGACGCAGGATATGATGAAGCCATCAAAGTGGCTAAAGCGAAAAATGTGAAAATACCGATGATGAAATAAATCTTTTGACCCGGAACTTACGCTTAACGCCCAGTATATCCGCTGGGCGTTTCTCATTTTTTTTAAAATTCGTTATTCAGTAACAAATCGCCGTGAATAAATCGATCACCGCTCCTGCAAGGACTACTGTGGTCATAGTTACGATAAACGCAATAGCGCGTGCGAAAGACGGCGCGGTACTTTCCCGTTCCTGGACGGGCACCGCCGGTAATGGCCCACCGCACTGATTGCAGTATAGCGTTGACCTTTTACATTTTTTTGGCTCCCCGAATCATCTGGTAAGAAAAATATCCAAGGATGATTATCACCAATGCCATAATGCTCCATATCCACCATGTACTGACAAACCACGGCTGAACGGTGTCGTCAACCGGCTGGGCACATATCATTTCCGGTCCCAGGATGGCTGGTTTTAACTCGGCGGGGATTTTTTCTTCAAAATAAATGACATCATACTGCGGAGCCCGATCGTTTGGCTTGCCGTAGGCCAGCGCGTAATCGCGGTCCGGTGCGAGTTCCGCTTTCATCACGACCTGTTCGCCCCATAGCTTGACATCCTGAATGGTCAGCGGTTGATCGTCCCGGTTGTGAATCACGATTTTTATTTTGTCGCTCTGGATGCGAAAATGTTCAAAACGGTTTTCCTCCACGGATGAAAGAACGCCGTTATAAAAAGACACCCATTGTTCCACCTCGCCTTTGGGTGCCGTGACAATACCCGACCGGTAATAGGCATCAAAACGGCGGTAATAATCCTTCTCATGGGTCAGCGCCAGATCCATGCGTGATATCAGGAACCGCTGGGATAGTTGAACAAGAATTTCTGTTTGTTTTAATTCTTTGTCCTGCTTTAGGTCCTTCCGGAGAACCATTAGCTCGTCATACGCTCCCTGGTCAGTGAGGTCTTTGTAGATACTCGCGCCGCGAACTTTGATTTTTCGTGAAAAGTAATTCGGGCGGATGGTCAACCGGTAAAAACCGTAATTGCTCCGGCTGAAGTGGATGTCGGTATAATCGTAGCTGATATAATCATTATGAATCCGGACAATGCGGTGGTTCTCCTTGATCATAAACCAGTCGGTCTGGTCCATACTCCCTTCCAGGGTGACGAGCCCGTCAAAATTCCGGTCGCTCAGTTCCAGATGAATGCGGTTGACTTCCGGCCGGTCCTCGGCCTTGAGCGTCACATAGGTGTCCGATTGTTTATGACTCTGGTTCAGTATCGTGATGGGCTGTTCTTTTCGCTCGGTCTTCATTTCCAGGATTTCCAGCATATACGGTACCTCAGCGGTATCTTTCCCGGACAAGTCATAAATCCGCAGATCGTTCAGCGGAAGGCTGGTTTTTGCGATTACGGCGGGCGGCAGATGGATCGCGTACCATCCTTTTTCCGAAATGTTTTCGATGCTGCGTTTGTACTGGTATGACGGCATCTGTGCATGGCCGAAGCCTGCCAGAAGCCATAACAGCGCCAGACCGCTAAAGAGTTTTGGTTTCTTCATCATCAAACAACACATGTTTAAATTTCTGGTATAAAAACGCGACGATTAATAATAGTATGCCAAGACTGATAAACATAATAATTTTTCCGCCCGTGCTGATGTCGGCCAGATCGTACAACACCACCTTGAAAAGCGTGATGCCCACCAGCGCCATCGACGCGTACCGCCACAAGGGCTTGCGCTTCCAGATGCCGATAACGATTAACATCACCGAGTACAACCCCCATAAAATACTGTAGCCCACGCGATAAGCCCACTCGGAATCGAACTTTAACAGGATGATGAGGTTTGACAATTCCGCGCTGAGCAGAATGAGGACGATAAAGTGGTTGAAAATTTCCAGCGGCCGCATCAGTACGGGATAATAGTTCCTGACCATTGCCCGGAACCGATGGATCAGCAGCAGGAAAAACGCAATCCCGATATATCGTATGAGAATGTACCATACGGTTACGTGATAATACGCTTCATTCGGAGAACCCCATAAATACTTCGTCCGCAGGTCATCGAATATCCCAAAACACGCCGGCAAAAAGATGAGCATAAAAAATAAATTCAGGCCAAACAAAATCCAGAACAGCCATTTGGCTTTCCACTTATAGGTGATCAACAGGCTTAAAACCGACAGGTACAGCGCCGTGTAATTAAACAGCCACAGCGCTTTGAACGAATTGATGTCATAATCGTAAAGGCCGTAATCAAGTTTGATGTAGCTGGCCTGGAAAAGGCGGTAGAAATAGTAATCGATTTCCAGGAAACACGCAATATAGGCCAGGAGAATCAGAAGGCCAATCAGAATGTACCGCATAGCGGCGCTCAACCACTGTTTCTCGATATTCTCGTAGAAATACTGAGGCCGGTATCCCAGCCACAGCATACCCGTAAGGCTTCCCAGATAAATAACCGAAGTTAAGAACATGATATTGATCACGGGCAGTATGGAAAGGTCGGTATCCCATCGGATATCGTAAAAATTACCCCAGTCGTGTATCAGGCTGATGCACGCCATCAGAATCAGCGCGTACGACAAACGCTCGTAGAACGCTACCTGCTGGGTACGCCCGATCCAGAAAAGCAGGAACGCGCCGAGCGCCCACAACAGCGTAACCCAGCTGCCTTCCAGTTGGACAGGTACGGCTATAACCAGGAATGTTATCACCAGCCCGATCTGCAGGAAGAAAAACCGGCGGTCGGCCATGCGCATCCGGTACGTGATAAGGCTGAAGATAAAATGAAATACAGCGTTCGCGAGCGTAAACAGGCCGATAAACATTCCGCCCAGAATGCCGTCAAAAATATCATAGCCGATGCCGTAAAACATAAAACTGTTGATGGTCAGCATGACCACGTCGTTATAGTTGAATTTTTCTTTCTTCACTAATTTAAAAGCGACGACCATCAGGTAAAAGATGACAAAGAATATCGTGCTGAACGTAAGCGCGATCGCCAGATGCTTGTCCGGTTCATATTTCGCGCTGTACCAACCCCAGAACATCAGCCACGACAGGTACATGGCGAACTGGTACAGGAGTCGCCAGTTTTTACGGAAGGATAAAACGAGTATCCCGATGTTAATGATGGTCATGTAGGAAAGCAAAATCAGCACCCGCCCCGATTGGTCGCTCAGCAGGCCTGGCACGGCGTACGCACCCACCAGACCGATAATGCCGATGACTTGCAGGTCATACATCACCGCCGCAAACACCGTGAACGCGGTCAAAAGGACCATCAGCACAAACGCGGCCTCGCGCGGTATCAATTGATAAAAACTAAACGCCGCAAATACGGAGAAATACAGCGTCGCCATGCCACCGCTGAGCAGCACCGCGCTGAACGCGTGGTATTTCGCTTTCAGTCTGAACGCGATGCCCAGCAGTACCGCGCCGGACAGCAATCCGAGTGCGACACGGCCGATGGGACCGATCATATCGCGGTCAATGGCATACTTGACAAAGAACCCCAGGCCGAGCACGAGTATGGCAATCCCGATGATCGTAATCAGCTTGCCGCCGATAAAAGCTTCAATCCCACCGGACGTTTTGCGAACCCCACCCGCAGGAGCTACGGGGACGGGCTTCGTCTCCGGAATGGCCGTCGGTTCCTTTACAGCCGCTGCCTCAGGAATCCCAGCGGTTTCGGGAATCACAGCCGCTTCCGCCGGTTTGATTGCTTCCGACGTAACCGCCGGCATTTTCGAAACGGCTTTTTCATTAACGGTATCCTTCAGTTTCTGCAACTCCATCTGGATATGAATCAGCGTCTGCGTCATGTGATTCAGCCGTTTCTCCAGTTGATCGATCCGCTCGGAATCTTTCATAAACGGTATTCCTCATATATCCATAATTGGTTGAATGGCCATATAATGTACTTTATTAAAAATTACGCTTCAAGATATTTTTAGAATAAAAAAAGGCCGTACTCCACAGCCTTTTCCCAATTGGATGATATCTTATGGGCATTCTTCATTAAAATCATCCTATCGGTAATTTCATAATTATCCGCTGTACGTTTTGCAATACGAATTTTTTTTTTACCAACCAATCTGGTCCGGACGCGAATTGTCTGCAATCAGTTGTTTAAAAATCTATCAAATGTAGTTTAATACAGCTGGATAGGCGCCCAACGTTCCGGGCTACATGCCGGCAGGGATGTTTACCGCTGAACATCCTGTAAAAAAATGAATTACAAATTTAACTTTTTTCCTGTCTTACGTAGCCCGAACCCCCTGCTTACGTGTAGGCGCTGTTAGTGGCCGGCATTTTCGTTATATTTTATGTCCGTAACTTCCAGTTTTAACCAGGTCCAGTCTTTATCATCAAGTTTCCAGGTGGAGGTCATTTTTGCAGGAACTTTGATTCCTTCAAATGTCTTGTAATCCAATATATTCATTTCCCAATTATATCTTTTAGAGTCTTTTTCGTTGCCTAAGTAACGTAATGCTGAAAATTCCGTAACGTCACCATTTGAATTGAAATAAAATGTTCCACTCCCCGTAGTACCTTTGTAAGTCATTGTTGCCTTTGCTGTATTCGCGTCTATTTGTTCCCAAATAATGTACGGACTCAATGCCAATGAAGGAAACCAAACCATTTCACCCAGATAACGTTGCAACGTGCCTTCATCCAATTTTTCACCACGTTCATTTACAATTTCGAATAAGGAATTCATTTTGATCAACATTTCACCCTTACCATCGTCAAACTTATCGCGTCCCTGAAAACTCAATAAGCTATTCATTTTAACATCTACTGACCAAATAAATGCAGGATTGTCAATGGTAGTATATTGTATGGCTTTTGCAGTCATCCAATTATCTTGCTCTGGTTTCATTTGCATTTCTGCGATTTGAGAGACTTTGCCGTAACTTATAAAGGGCTTTCCTATTACACCTGAATTTTTTAACCATTTTTTTACAGGATCAGGCAAATTGCTTAAATTACTTTCATTTAAAGTTCTGTTTTCGATGTTTAAATTTTTATTAAGCAACTGTACCGTCTCATGCTCAATGATTTTTTGAAAGTGATAATAGCCAAATGAAACTACTGAAACAGTCAAAATGATAATATTGGGTATAGTCCCAAACTTTGCGTCTTTCCAAAACAATACAATAAGAACTTGTGAAAGTATTATGGCATTAAATCCTATTAGCCAGGCATATTGGGAATCCAATAAGTGTAACACACCATATGTTAAAAACAGGATTGTTGCAGTCAACCAGAAAACTCCCATTGTTTTTGAAATCGGAAGCGTCAGCGCTTTTACTTCTCTTAATTCAAAGCCTTTGACAAATCCAAACAAGTGGATGAATCCGTGGAGTAGTACAATGATTAAAAATGCAATTTTCATTTTTGTCCGTCATTCGATTGTCGTTTTATGCTTTCGCCTAACGTTCCGCGGGTAGGCGCCGTTTTAATGGCGTATAGCCGCTGTTAGGCGCTGAAAACTGGCTAATTTGTCTTTTTTAATGGTAATCCTAACCATGTTAAAGGTAATTCATTAAACTTATAATGACAGTTAACACTTTGGATATAATCAAGTACATCTTTATATTCTTTCTTTTTAAACCAATCGCTTAGAACATATACGTATTCTACTCTTAATCCCAATGGTGTAACTAGCTTCAAGTATTGTTTTCTTTTAAAATCACAGGTCTGTAATTTTTCATCAACCGAGCCTGCTACCTGCTGATATTTAACTTCTATAATGAATAATGTATCGCGAACTATTACGAGCATTGCATCATCAGGCAAAATTTTTCTCGAAATTATTTTTTTCCAGTCAATATTGTTTTCATCAAGAAACTTGTAAAACTCATGTTTTCTAAAACATCGTGCTACTAATTTATTCTCAAAATAGACTTCAATTCCTGCTTGTTTTTTTGATCTTTTTAAATTGTACCCAGGGATTTTTTCTAATAATTTATAAAGATCAACTTTTTCTTCAAAATTTAATCCTGTTAATGTGTTTGCTCCTCCTATTCCGCCTTTTTTCATAATGACACCTCAAAAAGATTAAGATTATTTTTATTGTCTTCAATGCATTTTTTTAATCTTTTTATTGATAACGATATAAACTCTTCTTCAAGCTCACAACCAATAAAAAATCTATTCAATTTAATAGCAGCTATGCCAGTAGTTGTGCTTCCAGAAAAGGGATCAAAAATTAAATCTCCTTCTTTAGTACTTGCTAAAAGTATTCTTTCAAGAAGTTGTAGTGGTTTTTGAGTTGGATGTTTCCCAAATATTTTTTCATTACCATTTGGGGCTGGGATAGTCCATACTGTTTTCATCTGTTTACCTTTATTTATTCTTCGCATTTCTTCATAATTAAAAAAATGTTTTGAATTTTTATTTTTAGCGGCCCAAATGATTGTTTCGGTTGAATGGGTAAAATATCTACATGAAAGATTTGGTGGTGGGTTTGGTTTTTCCCAAGCAATATCGTTAAGTATTTTCATGCCAAGTTGTTGCATAGCAAACCCTACAGAATAAATTACATGATTAGTGCCTGATACCCAGATAGTACCATTGGGTTTTAGCAATTTTTGACATCTGGAAAGCCAAGAAAGATTAAATTCATGATTCTCATTAACACCTTTAGATTTATCCCATCTGCCTTTGTCTACCTTTGTCATTTTACCAGCATGACAAGTTATACCTCCGTTAGACAAGAAATAAGGCGGATCTGCAAAAATCATATCAAAAATTCCATTAGGATGTTTCACCATCAAAATATCCATCAAATCAATGCAACTCATTTGATACAAGGATACACCTTTTTCTTCATCTTTAAAAACACAATTTTTTTGAGGAAAACTATAAACAGAAATGATATTTTTATTCATTCCTAAACCTTCTTTTATATATTTGTACAAAGATATTTCAATATTATTTTCTAAAACTTATTTCACTTAATTCTACATTAGCCAGTTTTTTGGCGCATAACGTTTGCGGCACGTATGCTGTGCCCGCCTATCAATAATCAGTTTGCGTGCCTGCTGTTAGGGACACGCAAACTGCTACCCCTTGTCAAAGCGGGCATGGCATACTGCCGCTGTTGGTTGTCTGTGCTTGCGGCATTGCCTTTGTGCGCCCCTCTTTAGCCAGCCAGCACGACGCTGGATGGCTTTTGCTATGAAGGCCAATAGACTTTTCGTAATGGTATCAAACTCTTTGCATCCGAATCAAAATTGTCATAGTATTGTGTTATTAGACTAACTAATTTGTCTAAGTCAACTAAATTAATTGGAATATTGGATCTTTCAGCTTCATATTTGGCTTCTTTTGCAAAACCACCCGATGAAACATATAGTCCCTTGTCTCCTGACCGTAACCCTCCAACAAAGCTTCTGATTTTATCTGCGCCCATTTGACCTGTTCGATGCTTCACCTCAACTACTATTCTGGGTTCTTCAAGACCTAACCCATCTGGCGAAGCAATAATATCTCTTCCTCTATCAGGTCCTTTGGTTGAAATACTTGTTTTATATCCCATAGATCGAAGAAGACCTGCAACTAACTCCTGCATTTCCTCCCAATCAAGCAACAGTAATTTGTCTTTAATAAATTCATGCGCTTTCTCGACAAAATCATTTTTGATTATGTCAAGGCTTTCATCAAGTTTTGGTGGTGGTGGAACATCATTATCACTATTTGTTGATTCCTTTATTAAGCCAAGAATTTCCTTTTCTGTATCTCCTGAAAGAGAAAAAATAGTCAAAGTGGAACCAAGCGAATTCCGAGTTGATGTTGATAGGGAATCTCTGGATAACTCACCAATCCATTCAGTCTTCCGTGAGTGAAAATATTCAGATAACTTATCATCAAACACATAATCAGATTTGATTTTGCCCACTATGTATTTCCGTTCAGCAGGATTGTACGTAATGGTAAAATCATTCACTTTGAAATCAAACCTGAATCGACTAATTTGGCCTGTCGCATTTATCAATTTTCCACCAGAATATTTGTATGTTTTGCTCAATAGATTTCTAATCTCTTCAGAATTTGATATCTTTGATAGATCACCTATTTCATTCCATCCAATTGCAATTATTCCTTTGCTTCTAAATTCTTCAAATAGAAATCCGCCTTCACCTGCTCTGACCATCCACATATTGATTCCTTTCTTCCCCGTTACCATGGACGGTAACGGTTTGTTTTGGGGCGCACTGTCTTATGCCGCAAGCATTGCAACCAACGTTCCGCGGGTAGACGACGTGGCGGGCGCGCGAAATCTAATAAAATATGACAATAGCTCTTTTAGCGCGACCGCTATGTGTGAAGCACCGTAAAACGTTACTAATTTATTACCTAAATCTATCATTGTTTATCAATACTTTCTAAAAACTCAATAACGGTGCTGAACGAACGCCTAACCGCCTGTTAGGCGCAGTCTGGCTGAGATAGGCCATGACATTCTGTAAATAACAATCCGCTTTGGCACGGACAATAATCTCTTCCAGTGAGGTGTCGTATAAATTCAATTTTAGTAACATTGTCAAACACATTATCTGAAATGGAAGTGTTTTCGTAATAAAGTTTCCAAAGCCGCCTGATTACATTTGTTTCTTCTGGCAGACCTGTATCAGGAATATTAATTGAACCACTTTTAACGACTAGAGTCTTTAAATCTTTTTTTAAATCGGAAGCGTTAATATAGTCTTGAAATGAGAAAACAAGAAATGGTACCAAGGTTCGGTGGAGAGAATCACCTGATACAAAACCATTACAAAAGGGTAAATAATATAAATACTGCACATCTACTGCATCTGAACTTCGTGGACCTATATAAGAACAGGAAACTGCTAACTGAAATATAGCAAGAGTTTTTACGCAAAAAAATGAATAAGGCGCAAAATTTACAAACGATTCAGGATGTTCTTTTTCCCATCTATATATTGCTTTATCTTGAAAAAATTGGTTAATATTAAAATCGGTTAAGAAAGATTTAAATAATTGAAATTGATCTAATCTAGCAACGGATTCAGCAAAAAACACACCCAAATCTTCAAGTTTAATTTTAATTGGTGCTTGTTGTTGAATGTTTTTTCGAAAAGCCTCAAAATCAATTTTCTCATAATTTGATCTCCAGATGCGAGCTAAATTCCAATCGTCATCGCTAAAAACACCGTCTTTCCATCTTCTTGTCATTTCTTCCAAAGTAGTTTCATTAATTACTAATCGTGTTTCATCTCCACGTTTTACATAATTAGAAAAAACATGAGGCCTACCAGCCATTTCAATTTTTTGATATCCACATATTTCAGCTATAATGAGATCTTTGTAATATACTGACATAAAGGAATTAAAATGCATTAATTTTGAAGCAATATTCTTAACTCTTTCATCAGGCGGCTTTGATTTATCATTTTTCTCAAGATCAGCTATTATTTCATAACACAACGTTGGCACAACGACAACATGAAAATATTTATTTAAAAAAAACACCTCACGAAAAGATAAACTTTCTATTGCTGATTTGTCAAGAATTAATGATGGTGCCATATGGTATAACTCACAGCCAGATTGCGCCTAACGTTCCGCAGGTAGGCGACGTGACCGCCGCCATAGACTTAGAAAGGCGGCGGGCATGTGGGAGCCACGCACAACGGAAACTTTGTTAAAAGTTAATTTCAAATTTATCGTTTTTCTTTTCATAATTACTCATGTGTGGCGACCGAACGCCTAACCGCCTGTTAGGCGAATTGCGGTGCTTTTCAATAATAATTTTTTGGGCAGTATTACTGGTTTTCATCATATACGCGTTTTAAAATATCCTTAAAGGTATTTTTGTAACTCTCATATTCAATCGCAGTAATATTAAGTCTGTAGCATCTTAGATTTTGTTGATATTCAATATTTTCTTCGTCAAATAGCTTTTCTATTTCTTCAGATTTGTTGATATATAATTTTATATTAATTCTTTGCCGTTTAGGATGAAGTGTGAGAAAATTATTTGTGATACCGTTTTGTGATATTCCAATATAATATTTATTATATTTGGGCTCTATCTTTTTATCAATATTTTTTAAGGTATTCATAATATCATCTGCAATCTTAAGCATTTCTGGTGAAGCCTTTCGCTCCCACAATGAACGATCTGCGACTTGTTTATCATCATCCTCCTCTTCTTCGGTTCCTAAATATACTTGGTCAAGGACTTTTGTGAATAATAATGAAATATTATCCTCATATACATAGGCATTCATTTGCAAAGCTATCAATGGTATAAAACCATTAAAAAGTGAAATAACATTTAAAAATCTTGCGGTTATATCTTCTGCAATAATAACAGCGATATGTTCATATTGAGGATATCGTTTACGTTCAATATCCCAATATTCAATTGTTCTAATGATATGACTTTCATCTGTTGAACCCAATTGAATTTCAACTTCGTATCTTTGATTTGTCTCTGAATCATATAAAAGAAGGTCTAATCTACCAGCGTGAGGCTGCCTTCTTTCAATGTCTTTCAAGATTAAATCACCAAGTCCTAAAACGGTTGGGTCATCGGCAATTACTTGTTGAACCCATTTTTCATTAAATTCAGAATGATTTTTAAGACTAATCTTTTCCTGTTTAATTAATTTCATATGATAACCTCTTTGGTTTTAATATACTGCCCAAAAAACACTTTTTGAATAAAAAAAGCACAGCATTTCGCCTAACGTTCCGCGGGTAGCCGACGTGACCGCCGCCACTAAAATTCGAAAGGCGGCGGGCATGTGCGAAGTGCCTAATTTGTTATTTAATGTAAAACTTATTCTCTTTAAAATAAATCCTTCCCTTATTTCACATATGGCACTGAGCGAACGCCTAACCGCCTGTTAGGCG